>Ga0210062_1000036_pt1 | contig 35342 bp, 31 predicted proteins | sample Muzzi_CordA_D2_FD_185528 | JGI IMG/M metagenome (GOLD analysis project Ga0210062, IMG submission 185528) | Wetland microbial communities from San Francisco Bay, California, USA, that impact long-term carbon sequestration - Muzzi_CordA_D2 (SPAdes) | ecosystem: Environmental > Aquatic > Marine >...
CACGCCATCCACCTGCCGAACGTATCAAGCCGCCCCCGGTCAATTCCGGACGTCTTCCGGTTCCGGCGTGAAGGGGCAGAGCACCGGAAGCGTCCAGGCGGGCTTTGCGTGGCATATCATTTGCGGATCATTGCTTTAGTTCTTTGTCTACCAATATTCCAATGGATCTCCCTAAGATCCAAACCGAACATATTTATGACAACTGCTAAAATGCTAAGCGGAGCAGATTGATTTTCCGGCCGTGAACAGGTCGAAGCCGATCCCCTATCGTTTGTATTTCCCCATCAGCTGACCTTGTGCCAGAATATGACCTTTCATCGCTTTTTCTAATTGGTTCTTTGTAATACCGCTGCCGAGGTTAAGCACTGTATCCAGGGCGTAAAGCTTAAAAAAATACCTGTGGGTCCCAGCAGGCGGACACGGACCGCCATATCCCAATTTCCGAAAATCGTTGGTTCCGTGTTTGGCCCCGTTTGACAGCGCCCTGTCGGGTGGAATTTCTGCCGGCAACCCTTGTTCACCGGGGGGAATATTAAAAAGCACCCAGTGCACCCAGGTTCCCACGGGTGCATCCGGATCGTCACAAATAAGCGCCAGGCTTTTGGACCCTTCGGGAACTCCTTTCCAGGCTATATCCGGTGATAAATCCGGACCGTCACAGGTGTAGCGCTGCGGGATCAATTCTCCTTCTGAAAATACCGAGCTCGTTATATGTAAATCCATTTTAATACCTCCTAATATAGTATGATAAAAACATATTATAAATAAAAATGTTGTCAATATCATTTAGATATTTCGTGTCATTTCCTCTGCCGGAGTTTGGACCATGGCATTTTAAAACCCCGGCAGTGCCAATCTCTCCTTGACATAATTTTTCATTTCTCCTAATCTTCAAAAGCTGTAACTTCAACGGTTCATTTCCGCTAACCTGGACAGACTTTTTACCTTTTAGAGATTCAAGGTTGTTTCGTTCAAAGACTGGGGATTCCTGCCAATTTGTAGTCACATCAAACCACTACCATCAAAAGGAGGCCGTTATGAAAAACAGGAAATATTTTCAGGTACTTGCCGGTACAATGATAATTCTGCTTTTTGTGTCCGTGTTTTGCCTTCAAGCTGCAGCCAAAGAGATCAAGATCGGTGTCATCTTTGACTACACTGGTCCTTATGCAGCCGGTGGTTCCGAACCGGGTGCCGTCGGCACAAAGATCGCCATTGATATGATTAATGAACGGGGTGGTGTCGAAGGCTATATGATCAAGCCGATTTATGCCGACGCCCAGAGCAAGGTGGAAGTAGCCATCAATGAGGCCGAACGGCTGCTCAATCAGGAAAAAGTGGATTTGCTGTTGGGCCTTTATTCCAGCGGGCAGTGCGTGCCCCTGGGAGCTAAAGTGGACGCTCAGAAAAAATTCATGTGGGCCAATATCTGCGTTTCTTCGGCCGTATTCAAGAATCGAAATCTCAAATATGTATTCCGACCCCAGGTTCATAGCGATCAGTACGGCCTGGTTTCGCCGGATTTTATTGCCCATTACGCAAAATCGAAACTGGGCAAGGATGTCAAGGATGTGCGGGTCGCCATCATCCATGAAGACGGACCATACGGCGCCGGAATCGCCTCCGGCAATGAAATCGGCTGCAAAGACCACGGCATGAAAATCGTGCTGAAAGAGGGGTATGCCGCCACCGCTCCCGATCTCTCATCTCTGGTTACCAAGCTCAAGCGGGCGCGGCCGGATGTCATTCTGCATACCGGCTACAACCCGGACATTACGCTTCTGCTGCGTCAGGGCAGGGAGCTTGGCCTTAAATTTAAGGCCCTTATCGGCCATGGCGCCGGGTACGCCCAAATCGACAAATTGATTGCCACTTTCGGTGATGATGTCAATTATACTTATAACGTGGACCCGGTTGCCGCGCAGCTGCTGGATCCCAAAACTCTGGCGCCGGGGCTGGGCGAGCTGACCGCCGAGATGGTAAAACGCTACAAAACCATCAAAAATGTCCAGGAAGTACCGTCCCATGTCAGCATGGGTTTCAACCATACCTGGATCTTTCTGACCGATGTGCTGCCCAGGGCCATTAAAAAATACGGCGGATATGATCCCGAAGCCCTGCGCAAGGCCGCACTGGATACCGATATTCCGGAAGGTGGCACCATTCAGGGATATGGCGTAAAATTCTTCCCGCCCGGAACGCCGATGTCGGGGCAAAATGAGCGATCTTCGCCGGTGGTGATGCAGTATGTTGATGGGAAGACCAAGATCGTCTGGCCCCTTGCATTGCAGACCATCGATCCGGTATTGCCGCTGCCCGCTTCCAGCCCCTATGCCGCGAAATGACATGGAGGGAACCGAAAGGAAGGTGTTGTTGTGCTGGCGGTTGAAAATGTAACCATGCGCTTCGGAGGATTCGTTGCCATCGACAACGTTTCCTTCGAAGTGAAACAGGGTGAAATTTTAGGGCTCATCGGACCCAACGGATCGGGAAAGAGCACCATGTTCAATGTCATCTCCGGTGCCCTTAAACCCACGGCCGGATCCATCCGATTCGAGGATAAAGAGATAAACGGCCTGTCCCCGGATAAAATTTGCCATCAGGGGATCGGTCGAACCTTTCAGATTCCGCGGCCGTTTCGCAAAATATCCCTCCTGGACAATGTGAAGGTCTCCGCTTACTTCGGGCACAACAGGACCATTTCGCGGTCTAAAGCTGAAGACCTGGCCAAAGAAGCCCTGGATCGTGTGAATTTACCTGCGGGTCACGGGATAACGATTGATACGCTGGGTGCTGCGGGCTTGAAGAAACTGGAACTGGCCCGAGCCCTCTCCACCCAACCGAAGCTCCTTCTGGCGGATGAAAGCCTCGGCGGACTCGATGAGACTGAAATGGATCAGGCAGCGGACATGTTGGAGGCCATCCGGCGGGAAAAAGGAATTACGATTATCTGGGTGGAGCACATCATGGGCGTCTTGATGCGTGTGGTTGACCGTGTGATGGTGCTCGACCACGGCCAGAAGATTTCCGAGGGCCTTCCCAAAGATGTGGCCGTTGATCCGAAAGTGATTGAGGTGTATCTCGGCCGGGAAGAGGTGCAACTGCAAAAAAAGTCCGGGTAGCATTATTTTTTCCTTTTCTCCAAACCGAATTTAACCGTTTTACAAGGAGGACCGGGGTGCTCGAACTCCAGGCCGTAAATGCATATTACGGTTCATTCCAGGCACTATTCGATATCAGTCTGACAGTTGAACAGGGGGAGGCGGTGGCGGTCATCGGACCAAACGGTGCCGGCAAAACCACGCTGCTCAGGGTGATATCGGGACTTGTCAGGACAGCTGACGGTACCCTGACCATGGAAGGTAAGAATTTACGAACCGTACCGCCCCACGCCATCATCAAACTCGGTGTCGCTCATGTTCCCGAAAATCGACGTCTCTTTCCCCGCATGACGGTTGAAGACAACCTGAAGATCGGGGCCTTCACCCCGTCTGCCAGAAAGCAGTTCAAAGAACGTCTTAAATTTGTTTATGAACTGTTTCCAATCCTGGCGGAGCGCTGTGCCCAGTTTGCCGGCACGCTTTCAGGCGGTGAGCAGCAAATGTGCGCCATCGCCCGGGCTTTGATGTCGAATCCAAAAATGCTTCTGATGGATGAGCCGTCGGCCGGCCTGGCTCCGGTGATCGTTCAGCAGGTTTTCGAACTGGTGCACCAGATTCGGGAGAAAGGGTTTACCGTATTGATTGTGGAGCAAAATATCCAGCAGGTGCTCAAAGTAGTGGATCGAGCATACCTGTTGGAAGTCGGCAGTATCAAAGCCAGTGGCAGCGCCTCTGAATTGCTGGGTAGTGAAGAGATCCGCAAAGCCTATATCGGCGTATAACGACAGTATACGATTGGGTGGAATCGCATGTTCGATATTTATCTTTTAGAAACGATAGTCAACGGGATATTGCTGGGCGGTGTTCTGGCATTGCTGGCACTCGGATTGAATCTGATTTTCGGCGTCATCGATGTGGTTTGGATCTGCTACGCCGAATTGGTCATGCTCGGAATGTATGCCATCTTTTTTCTCTATGTGAAGTTCGGAATTCCATTGATACTGGCCTGTCTGGCCGGCATCGCGGTAGTTGCCGTGTTTGGGTATCTTGTACATTTGCTGGTTATTTCACCCATTCTGGGCACCGCCCCTATCAACCAGCTGCTGGCCACCGGGGGACTGCTCTTTTTTCTGCAAAGTTTTACCACGCTGCTGTTCGGCGTCGAGTTTCGCAACATCGGCCTGCGGCTGCCGGTCCTGGAAGTTTTTGGAATGTACATCAGCTTTGCCCGGCTGCTGGCTTTTTGTACCGCGCTGATTGGAATGATCGTTTTATATTTATTTCTGGCCCGGACCTATATCGGAACCGCAATCCGGGCCATTTCGCAAGACCGGGAAGTGATGGTCCTGATGGGTGTCAACAGCCGCAAAATTTACCTGATAACATCCGCCATCGGCGGCGGGCTGGCCGGCCTGGCCGCATGTCTGCTGGTGCTTCAGTATGACATTCATCCGGCCATCGGGCTTTCCTTCGGTCCCATTACCTTTATGATCTGTGTACTCGGGGGACTCGGCAATATGCTCGGCGGATTTATTGCCGCTTTCATCTTCAGCCAAATTATAGCAATTGGCGGATTTTACACTGAGCTCGAATGGGGTTACGTGATCGCATTCGCGGTATTTATTGTCATGATGTTTATCAGGCCACAGGGAATTCTTGGGAGCCGTTCATGAATAAGCTATTTTATCTGATCGGAGCCATCGTACTGCTAGCGCTGCCGTCTATTGGCGTGCCGCAGTATTACATGCACGTGCTCATTACGATCCTCATTTGGAGCTTTACGTATACGAGCTGGTCCATAATGGGACGGTTTGGTCTGGTTTCCCTCGGCCATGGCGCCTTCATGGGGGTGGGTGCCTACACCGTCGCCATGTTATGGAATTATCTGTCCCTGACCCCCTGGATCGGCATCCCCCTGGCGCTGTTGTTTTCAATGGCGATGGCCATATTGATCGGCTATCCCTGTTTCAGATTCCGGATCGTGGGACATTATTTTGCCCTGGTGACCCTTGCTTTGAGCGAGGTCATTCGCATGCTCATCATGGCGTTAAGAGATTATACCGGCGGTTCGCTGGGGTTGACCCCGGAGCGTTTCGGCGAAGGAACATCGCTTTATGCCCTGCAGTTTGCCGACAAAGAAACTTTTTACTTTATCGCATTGGTATTCTGGGCCTTCGGGATCTGGGTCTGGAAGAAGATTGATACCAGCATGGACCGCTATGCCCTGGATGCCATCTCCGAGGATGAGGACGCCGCGGCTTCGGTGGGCATAAACGTAACCCGTCAAAAATTACGAATTACCGTTATCAGCGGGGTGATGACCGCGTTCGGAGGAATTTTATACGGCCAGTATCTGATGTACATCAATCCGCATACGGTTGCCGGCGTCGGCGTATCGCTGCAGATCGTGTTTGCGGTGGTTGCCGGGGGGATGTATGTGGCCTTCGGCCCCACGGTGGGCGCCATTATTACGATTTCACTGGCAGAATTTTTACGGGTTCTCATTGGAACCGCGATGGTTGGGTTGGATACCACGATTTACGGCCTGATGCTGATTTTGTTCATTATATTCCTGCCCCAGGGGATCCTGGGTGCGATAATAGAGAAGGGTTCGCGCAAGAAAGCGGTTCGCAAGCCTGCAACGGCTGTGGGTGCAGCCCCCGGGTAGACCAGATATAAAGATTGGTTTCTGGCGTCAGGTGTCGGTATTCAGCCCTGCCGCCGGCCTGACAAGCTTACCCGCTTCAGGAGGAAGGCCAGACTAATCGAAATAGAACTCCTTGTGCACTCCCCGCATGTCCATCTCATATTCCAAACCGACTATGGGGGGTCTGCTGTAATACCAGCGCACAGCGTGCCGGGCAGCTTCCTGCATGGGAATGAGGAGTTCTTCGGCCAGAAGATGATGGAGGGGATGCACCGTGTAGATATCCACCGTAGTGACCTCCGACCATTTCACCTGCAGTCCGGATAACCGTGATTGCATGATACCGATTACAAACTTTACTTTTTCCCTGACCGCATCCATATCTGTTTCACCTGCCCTTAGGATGTCATCGGGTGATAGATTTCCTTCTTTCAGTTCGCCGGCTCCGGCGATGATGAAGGTGGGAGGCAGGTTATCGTTTTCCAGCGGGACGGTGTATGAAAAGGCATATAAAACCGCTTCTCCCGGAGGCCCGACCTCCGGAGCGACATTGGTCCTGGCCACCGGGTTGACCCCATCAATGGGCAGGCCCCATTCGTCCAGGATATCCAGGTAGCCCTGATTAAACTCAGAGAATTCTTCAAAGGAAAAGGGTTGCGGGATTCTAAGCTGGATGGCGCACAGCGCATCCCGGGGTCTACCCAGGGCTGCCAGGTGACGATGGATGAATTCGAAGCCTTTGCGGTATGGCGGAGGATTGCGCATGATGGCATGCACGATTTCATTGCCCGGCATAGCGGCAACCCCTGAAGAGTATGGTGCAATACCGGTGAGGAAATCATAACCGCCTTTTGGATTCGGCATGCGTTTCATTTTTCTGATTCCTTTCTAATTTAGCAACTTAGATATAAATTTTTTGCATTTTTGATAAAAAAGATCAATCACGAAAGCACGAAATGGCGAAATATGTCTTGCCTTCGATCCCGCTCGTACCGTATTATTTGATGCCGAGACATGGGCTTAAAACTCAGGCCGTAAATAGCCGTTGGCAGCAAATTTCTGGTTTATCGACAGGTTGTGCAAATAATTTCTTGCACGTGCAACATTCAGGTATTAGGAGATGTAGGCGATGAGCATCGTCCTGGTTACCGGAGGCGCGGGAAATGTGGGGCGACAGGCGGCGATAATGCTGGCTCAAGCCGGCCATGATGTGCGGGTGTTCGATTTACCGGAGCTTGATTATTCATTTGCCAATGCACATCCTAATATCGAAGTCTTCCAGGGTGATATTTGCGAAGAATCAAACTTGACACGGGCCTGTGAGGGTATCGACTGGGCCGTGCATCTGGCTGCAATAATGCCGCCGATGAGCGAAGCAAACAATGAGCTTGCCGGCAGGATCAACATTGAAGGCACGCGAAGTTTATTAAAAGCGTTGAATCCGCAGATACCCATCATCTTTGCGTCTTCGGTGGCAACCTATGGCGTGCCGGTGGTGCAAATCGTCGGCATCGATCATCCGCAACAGCCCATTGACTTCTATGGCGAGACGAAACTGCAAAATGAGAAGGATATTCTTGAAGATAACAGACCTTTTGTGCTGTTGCGCATTTCCGGAGTTTCGGTGCCGGCGCTATTAGAAATCCCGCGCCCGTGGTTTTTTAGGGCAAGTCAGCGCATCGAGTTTATTCATCTCGCGGACGCAGCCAATGCGGTCGCAAATTGTGTCGGCAATGAAGCCGTCATGGGAAAAACCCTGCAGATTGCCGGCGGTCAAACCTGGCAAATGATCGGTCAAGAATACTCACGTGCTATTTGCAAGGCCTTCGATATTCCTGCTGAAAGCGCCACTTTCCAGGAACAGTCAGGCTGGACCGGTTGGTACGATACCAATGAATCCCAGCGACTGCTGCAGTATCAAAACCATGCGTTTGAGGACTTTATCGATCAGTTAAGCGCGCTCTATAAACGAGCAATCCAATCGTAAAGAATCCTGGCCCCGAGGACCAGTCTTTGTTTTCACCCCAGCTTCCGGCTCGGAGAGCCTACAGCTCGGAGAGAGGGTTGGTGTTTGTCGATGGAAAATCAATGGAATAGTGGAATGGTGGAAAAATGGAATATCGGGTGGGAAAAGCGGATAATGTCTGGATTTTAGATAGACCTCACTCCGCCAAACCCAGTATTCCAGCATTCCATTTTTCCAGCACCCCATGGCATTTGATTTCGGCAGAGCCTATGATCTCTGACCTGACCCAAAGGACCAGGTTTTCAATGATGAAATAAATTATTCAACAACGGAGGTCATATCTATGAGACTAGAAGAATTTTTCGCAATGAAACGCGAGGTGGCAGAAGAAAACGAGTGGCGCTATCGCCCTGAAAATGTTTACACCCGGGACGGCAAAGCGCTGGTTTCCATTGTTTCCACCAGCGATCACCAGCTAAAGCAGGCGATCAAACAGGCAGTCGACACGATCGGCGGTGTGCGCCAGGCATTGCATCCCGAAGATCGGGTGTTGCTTAAGGCCAATTTTAACAGCGACGATCCTTATCCGGCATCCAGTGATCTCGGATTTCTCGGGGCGGTGGTTGAACTGTTGCGGGAAGCGGGCATTACCGATTTAACCTTAGGGGAACGTTCGGGCTGGCCGTGGATGCCCACCGCCCATGTACTAGAAGAGATGGGTGTGTTCAAGTTCGCCGAAGAGATTGATTTGCCGGTCATTGATTTCGATTCCGGTCCCTGGATGGATGTCAAGTTAGGGCCGGAGTCCAAGTGGTGGACCAAGGCCGGATATCATCAGTCTTTGAAGGAGTTTGATAAAATTGTTTTCTTACCTTGCATGAAACATCATTTTTTGGCTCGTTTTACGATGAGCCTGAAGCTCATTGTCGGTGTGACCCACCCTGTCGATATGCAGTATATGCATGCCGATCACAGACTGGGTAAAACCGACGAGCCCATGGACATGAAAATGATCGAGCTGTCTTTGCCCCTGGGCCCTGATTTGATCATTATGGATGGGCGAAAATCGTTTATAACCGATGGGCCTGCCGAAGGTGAAGTTGTCGAACCCGGTGTCATCATGGCTTCAGGCGACCGAATAGCGATCGACGTTGAAGGCGTTAAAATTCTCCAATCCTATCCGCGCGACAACCTGATCAAAATGCCGGTTTGGGAGCTGCCGCTGATTAAAAGAGCCATTGAACTCGGACTTGGCGTATCCGGTGAAGCGGACTATCAGGTGTTAACCGGCTAATAAACTCAAAGATGTGCGAATATGCAAATTAGCCGCTTATCGAGGATATTGCAACACAGGAGATAGTAATGAGCATAGCCCAATTAGAAGAAATCTTAACAAATGCCAAGGGCATTCTGGATATCGCAGAAGCGGATGACCGCAAAGAACTGGTGCTGTTGATTAAAGACCTTGAGGATGCGAAACAGACAATTTTCGTGAAAACAGCTGATGCCGAACCTTTTCTGAACAATTGTCAGGATAAGGTCAGCGCTCTTAAAACCGCAGTCGCGCATGAAAACAGCTGGGGAGAAGCATCCAGAAAAGCGTTTTCAGGCTTTGAGCGCTCCGTGACTAAATTGCGAAACACCATTTTAGTCCGCACCCAACGAGCGACTTAAACCTCATATTTGTTCTCAGACAAAGAATTCATGGATCAAGTGAATTGGTGCAATTCATCGATCCATGAATAATCTTTCCGATCAGATATGATTGCCTTTCGACCCCACCCTGCACCCTAACTCTAAAATTTCCGTCTCAAGCCGCCCTAGCACACTTGCCTGATTTTCTTAGGCTCAGCCGAAAGTAAATCTCTAATTTTAAGCAGTATCATTCCGATCGCTGTGATTTCGTGCTATGATAATTCTCGTCTGCATGTCTGCGGGCGTAAGAGACGGCAGCAACTCTTTGCCGCCGGTCGATCGAATAGCGGACCGTATCGCTAAGTTATTTTTCACCGGAAAAACAAGGGAGGACAAGTAATGAATTTTAATTTAGAGCATTTACTGGACCTGATCGCTCAGTTCGCCCCCAACAAGTATCTGCAGGCGCTTTTGATCACCGTCGTGTTTGCCGTTCTCGCCAAGATTGCGGACATCATCATGACCCGCTTATTGGGGCGTTTGCTGATAAAAACCAGGATCACGCTGGACGAAAAGATTCTATCGATTTTTGACAGACCGATTTTTATCAGCATCCTGCTCTTTGGACTTGTGCTGGCCACCGATCGGTTAAACTTACCTCGGACCGCTAATTTCGTAACGCTGAGCGGGCTGAAGACCGTAGCTATTTTTCTATGGGCAATGGCCTTTGCCCGGTTTCTGAAGCTCATCACGGCCCAGGTAAGCCGCGACGACATGCGATTTACCTTGATCCAGGAGCGCACCCTGCCGTTGTTCAACAACCTGTTTACGATTCTGGTGGTGGCCCTGGCCCTTTACTTTGTGCTGCTTGCCTGGAACATCAATGTAACCGCCTGGATGGCATCTGCCGGCATTCTCGGTCTGGCCATCTCTTTTGCCGCCAAAGATACTCTGGCGAACCTGTTTGCAGGGGTGTTCATTCTGGCCGATGCTCCCTACAAACTCGGAGATTTCATTATTCTGGATTCTGGCGAGAGGGGCGCGGTGACCCATATCGGTATCCGCAGCACTCGCATTCTCACCCGCGATGATGTGGAGATCACGGTACCCAATTCGATTATGGGAAATGTAAAGATTATCAACGAAACCGGCGGTCCTTACGAGAAATACCGCATTCGTATTAAGGTGGGAGTTGCCTATGGATCGGACATCGACCGGGTGCAGTCGGTGCTGCTGGATGTGGCGCAGCGAAATCACGAGGTTTGCAAATCGCCGGCACCGCGGGCGCGTTTCCGGGCCTTTGGCGACTCGAGCCTCGATCACGAACTGCTGTGCTGGGTGGAAAAACCGGTACTGCGAGGACGTGTGTCGCATGCGCTGAACTCCGAAGTCTACAAACAATTTCTCACAGAAGGCATTGAAATACCGTTCCCGCAGCGGGATGTGCACATCAAATCGGCGCCGGCTTGGACGGGAGCCAAATGATATCTGTGCCAAGGGAGTCGGGAACAGCAAATAATTGATCATTCGGGTGCTTTTGTTAGGCTGAGGATCGAAATGGCTACTCAGGTGAAATCAAAGCGTAAGGTGCAGCTGGATGCTGCGGTTGCCGGACCCCTTTTCATGTTGTCTGCTGCACTCCTGTTCACCTTGGTGAATTTGCTGGTGAAGCTGCTTGGGCCCGAATATACGGTGTGGAGCATCGGGTTTTACAGGTTTCTAGGCGGTGCGGTGATGCTGCTGGCGGTTTTCGGGCGCCATCAAAATCCGTACAGGGGACACAACATCCGCCTGCTCGTCATACGGGGCTGCACGGGATGCAGCGCATTTATCTGTATCGTGACAGCCATCCGACTGCTGCCGGTTTCTACAGCGTTGATTATTTTTTACTCTTTTCCCGCCTTTTCTGCCATTTGTTCATTCATAATTTACAAAGAACGCATCGGCATGTTTGAAATTGCCTGCATCACGACGGTATTGATCGGCGTGGGGATTCTGTTTGATTTTCAGCTTGCAGGGGGGCTGCTCGGGCAGGTTATTGCGCTGGTCGGTGCTGCTTTTGCCGGGCTGACCGTCACCTTGATCAGGAGCTTGCGGGAAAAAAACGGGCCGGTGACAATCTATCTTTACTTCTGCACGATGGGAATTCTGGTTACCGCACCGATGTTCGCAAGACACCCGATATTGCCCTCCACGCCCATGGAATGGGGCATGATCCTGGGCTTCATCTTTGCCTCGCTGACCGGCCAGCTCTTAATGAACCAGGGTTTTTTCTACTGTCGCGGCTGGGAGGGCGGAGTGCTCATGTCGAGTGAAGTTATCTTTACCGCCGCGGTTGGAATCATTTTTTTGGGAGATCCGGTTTCATGGCGCTTCTGGATCGGGGGTCTGACGATCCTGATCAGTGTTATCGCGCTGAACCGGTTAAAATCGACCGGCAGGAATAATCTACCGGCCCGAAATACCAAATAAGATCCCGGAGCAAAGATTTAAGGATCAAAATAGGCAGATTAACGCACAATCAATCTAGTTGCCATATTCAGGCAGTCACAGTAAGGAGGTTCAAATGCAAATCGGATTCATCGGTTGTGGTAAAACCGAAGATGTTAAAATCCTAAGTCCCTATTTTGAAATTATGGGAAAAGCCGTAAAACATGTCGGCGATCATGGCATGGGTGCATCTTTTAAAATGGTGGCAAACCTGCTGGTCGCGCAAAACATTATCATATTTTCTGAGGCCGTTTCACTGGGACGTGCCCTGGGCTTTTCGCGGGAGATGTTATTTGAAGCGCTACTCGACGGCCCGTTGGCTGCACCATATCTTTCTTTGAAAAAACCAAAAATCGAAGCGGGCAATTACGAGGCTGACTTTCCCCTGAAGTGGATGCACAAAGATTTGCATCTGGTTGCCCTCACCGCCTACGAGCAAGGTGTTGCGCTGCCGGCTGCCAACACTGCGAAAGAAATTTTTTCCCAGGCAAAGATGGTCGGGCTGGGTGAGAAAGATTTTGCGGCAATATTTGAATATCTATCTGCCGGGAAATAAGCCGGCAGAGTTTCAGATATACTCGCCTTTATTATGCGGGGCCTCTTATTTTTGCTTTAACAGGGGGAATTGATCCTGGATTGCGATTTAGGCGGACTACTGAACAATGAATGGTGCGGCCCCCTGCTCACCTGCCAGAATTTTTTTGACCACTGCCTCTATCTTGGCCTGATTGGTCAAGCCGGATATTTTATCGAAGATGTTGCCATCCTTAAAAAACATCAGAGTCGGTATGGATTTGATACCATATCTGGCCGTGGTTTGCTGGCTGTCGTCTGCGTTGCATTTGGCAAACAGGATCCGGTCGCCGTAATTTGCAGCCAGTTTATCAACCATAAGCGCAATACCCTTGCAGGGCCCGCACCAGGGTGCCCAAAAATCAACCAGGACCGGTTTGTCCGCCTGCAGCACCTTCGCCTCAAAGTTTGTGTCATCAATTTCCAAAATATTTTCAGCCAATTTCTAATCTCCTTTCATCGTTTATTCTTTCTTGATGTTATCTGGTGTGGAAAGTATAACCGAAATGATGAAAGTTCAAGGTCTAAGATGCCTAAATTGAGCCCTGAGCTCACCAACCCTGAACGGTGAACGCTGAACCTGTGATCACAATTTAGATGGAGGCCTGGTGAATTCCCGTGAATGTGTGAGAGCGACACTGTGTTGCCGTAAACCGGACCGAATCCCCAAAGCCCTGGGATTCTTCGACCAGTCACTGGCGGCCATCGCGCCGATTGCGCCCGAAGCGTATTTTGATCTGGACATCCGCTACGCCGAATTCGATCCGCCCGACAACCAGGGCACTTTTCGGCGCTATCTGGACAATCTGCCGGAAGATATCCATGTCGGCAACCGGGCTCAGCTTCACACCTACCATGAATGGCAATATCACCCGGAACGGGGAACCAACCGCCCGCTCAGCGGGATCCGCTCCTTAAAGGATCTGGCCAGGTATGTATTGCCGGATCTCTCAAATCCAACCCGTCATGCGGGACTCACCAAAAAAGTGCGGCGCTGGCATGACAGGGGATTAGCTGTGGCCGGCGCCCCACCCCACCTGGGCGGCGAATTGTTTGAGGCCGCCTGGCGCCTGCGCGGGTTTGAAAATTTCATGGTCGATCTGGTGCACCGCGGTGAGATGGCCGACTACCTGCTCGATCAGCTGACATCAATGCTGATTGAAAACGCACTCATTTTGGCCCGATCCGGTGTCGACATCCTGCTGCTGGATGACGACGTGGCCATGCCGACCGGCTTGATGATCGGCCCGGCCACCTGGCGTCAATATTTCAAAGACCGGCTGGCCCGGGTGATCAATATCGCCCGGGAAGAATCACCGGATTTATTGATCTTCTATCACTGCGACGGTAACTTCACCCGACTCATTCCGGATCTGGTGGATATCGGTGTCAATGTCATCAATCCGGTGCAACCGGATTGCATGGATGGCGCCGCCATCAGGCGCGAATTCGGTGACCGGCTGGCGATATGGGGGGCTGTCGGCAGCGCGCACCTCTGGGACCGCGGAACGCCGGATCAGATCCGGGCCGCAGTCCGGCGATGCATCGAGGCCCTGGGACCACAAGGCCTGCTGCTGGCACCGGCCTACGACATCGATTTTTCACCCTTCGAAAACATCGTCGCTTTTATTGAAGCGGTCGAAGAGTTCGGGCGAATTTGGCCTTGAACTTCACCAAGAGGGATTTGAGGGCAAAATTCAGATACTCATCCGCCGGTTGCCCGGCAATCGCCTCAGTTTCCGGCGTTTCCCGCCCGCACCCCTGCCGTCAAGGACATTGATATTTTGGACAATGGATTCAATTTAGTCGGTTGAAACCATCACGAAGTGTCATTATGTTGGTTTTAATACCTGTTTAGTTAAATTACATCATGTTTGCGCATGATTTATGCCTTAGCCAGATTGAATATTTTAGATATGCTATCGATTTAAATTGAAATGACAGAGCGTAGCGATACAACAAATCTTCAATCGACAATCTTCAATTCCGGCTTGACCGGGTTGGGTATCTTAATTTTTAAATGTTGTCCGCCTCCGGCGGATTAACCGGTTTTCCGACCGACCCGGTGGCCGGATATGATGAAATTCAATACCTGGCCACAAAAAAGCCAGGTCTTCTATATAAAAGGATAAAACCATGACAATCAATTTTGAAAAATTTTATATCAATGGAAAATGGGTAGATCCGGCAGGCCCGATAAGCACCCTGGATGTTATTAATCCGGCTACGGAACAACCTTATGGTCGCATCGCACTGGGAACCCGTGAAGATGTCCATTCGGCCGTGCAGGCCGCGCGCACAGCCTTTGACTCCTGGTCACAAACTTCCGTTGAGTCGCGCTTGGCTATACTGGAAAAGATCGCAGCGGGTATACAAAACCGCTATGATGAACTGGCTGAAGTCATCTCAAAGGAAATGGGGGCCCCTTTATGGTTGGCCCAAAAAGCTCAAGTAGCTGCCGGTATGGCACACTTCGCCGCAGCCGGTGAGGTTCTTAAAAACTACCAATTTGAAGAACAACAGGGCACCACCCTCATCGTGAGGGAGCCCATTGGCGTATGCGGTTTTATCACGCCCTGGAACTGGCCGCTTAATCAAATAGCCTGCAAGGTATCTCCGGCTCTGGCCGCAGGCTGCACCATGGTGCTGAAACCCAGCGAAATTGCCCCGCTAAATGCCTGTATCCTGGCCGAAATCATTCATGACGCAGGGGTATCCGCCGGCGTGTTCAACCTGATCAATGGCGATGGATCGACTGTCGGAGCGGCCCTGTCCGCTCATCCCGGAGTTGACATGGTGTCTTTTACAGGCTCGACCCGGGCCGGGATTCTGGTAGCCAAGGCTGCTGCCGATAGCGTTAAACGCGTCACCCAGGAATTGGGGGGCAAATCTGCTAATCTTATTCTTGACGATGCTGACCTGGCGAAAGCCGTTAGCGGGGGTGTGCAAAAATGTTTTTCAAACAGCGGCCAATCTTGTAATGCGCCCAGCCGCATGCTGGTGCCGGTCGGCGGCTACGATGAAGCCGTTGCGATCGCCAAAGGCGCTGCCGAGCAGGTTTGCGTGGGTAATCCATTGGCCGCTGAAACCACAATCGGCCCCGTCGCCAGCAAGTTCCAATATCAAAAAATTCAGGGGCTCTTAAATAAGGGAATTGAAGAAGGTGCAGAACTGGTAACCGGTGGTCCGGGGCGCCCGGACAGCCTTGAGATCGGCTATTACATCAAACCGACAATTTTCGCTAAAGTAGACAATGCCATGACCATTGCCCGGGAGGAAATTTTCGGCCCGGTGCTTTGCATGATACCTTATGAAAATGAAGACGATGCCGTCCGGATCGCCAACGACAGTCCTTATGGACTTTCAGGCTACGTATCTTCCGGCGATCCGAAAAAAGCACGAAAGATCGCTGCAAGGCTGCGAACCGGCAATGTCCATCTAAACGGTTCCGGTACGAACGTCCATGCACCTTTCGGCGGTTACAAGCAATCGGGAAACGGCCGCGAGTGGGGAAAACACGGCTTTGAAGAGTTTCTGGAAATAAAAGCGATCATGGGTTGGGAAGGCTGACTCCCATTGGTTTAAAACCAATTGGGAGTTATTAGTTATCAGTTATTGGTTAAAAGAGTGAGAGGAATATTATTTTATCTTATTTTTTTCTGCCGGTACATTATTTGGATCAAGCGACGATCAAATTCTAATAACGAATAACAAATAACGCCGAATTGAGCGTTTTTCGCGCAATTAGGCACAACGGTTTACTGACCGCTGTGTATCTCCTTGATTCCCTGCGCAATTTGTCGACTGAGCGTGCCCAGGATCCGGCTTTTGGCTGCAACGAAGGTATCATAATCTTCGCCCTGGACGGGCTCTCTGATCAAAGCTTTGCGTACGAGCAATATCTTTCTGGCTTCCCGTCCGATTATGGCCCAGGTGACGTCCAACTGGGCATATTGTCCCAGCCGACCGTCGAATTGGTTGATTTCCATATAAATACGGTAATCCGGATCAAAGTAATCTTCCCACGGAAAAGCCACCACCAGCCTGGATTGCAGCAGGGCCGAAAGATTCATCGTCACCACCCTCAGAAAATCCTCATAGACTGAACCGGCCCAGCGATGAAATTCATCCACATGGATTTGGTTGGGGCCGATACGGGTGACGATTTGAGGCCGATCAATAATCTTGGGGATCTGCAGCGGTCCAACCCCGACAGCCAGGTTGTCTCCGAGCCCGACAATTTTATCCGCTTCGGAAATAGTGTCGATTGGCGATAAGGTATAAAATTCAACCGGCGAGGTGGCACTGCGGCAGCCGGCCAGCAAAACCAGCACCAAAAAAATTGCCAGGCTGGTGATCTGAACGTGTCCTTTGGTCATCATCGTCTTTTTCCTTTCCCGTATATCAGCGCATCCGGATTTCGCTCCAGATAATCGGCCATCACCCGGATCGAACGCGCGGCCTCTGAAAGTTCTTTGAATACCCGCATCAGCTCATAGTAGAGCTGCGAATCTTTGCTGACAGCGCTATGAATGCCATTCAAGGTGGTTTGAGCTTTTTTTAAGGTGGCGTCCAATTCCGGCACGACAGTTCGATCGAAATTTTGGGCCAGTTGCCGGGTGTGATCGAGCGTTGTGTTCAAGTTGGAAGCCGCAGATCTCAATTCGGGGGCAATCACCTTGTTTAACGAGGCGGCAAACTGCTGGGCCTGATTGAGGGTATGGTTTAAGGCTGCAATGGATTCCTGCAGTTCAGCCGAATTGACCAGGCGCTTGGCCCCCTGGACCGTATCTCGCAGATCGCTGCCGATTTGCTCGACGGGCAGCTTTTCCAGTTTTTTCAATAGCGCCGTCAAACTGGTTGTAATTTCCTCCATGGAAGTCGGCACGGTCGGCATTTGCGGGTAGCGGCCTTCCCAGATTATTTGCGCCGGCGCGGCTTCCGGGTGAAAATCCAGCTCCACGTAAAGCTGGCCGGTGATCAGGCTGCCGGTTTTGAGCTGGGCCCGCAATCCCTGGTCCACGAGATAATTGTCCATTTGTTTTTGATCGCTCAGATCACTCTCACCGAGGACTTTAATTCGCTCGGGCTCGATTTCGATCAAGACCGGGATCTTAAACGCCTTTTCGGCCGAAACGTACTCGAGGTTGATGTCCAGCACCTGACCGATACGGATACCGCGAAATTCAACCGGCGACCCTACTGTCAGCCCTCTGACCGAACCGTCGAATTGCAGCAGCCAGCGGGTTTTTTCGGCGTAGGTTTTCTCGAAGATTTTTTCCCGGTTTTCATACAGTCTAAACATCTCGTTCGGCTCGGCGGGATCGCCGGGCTCCAGATTGGCCGGCGTTTCAAATGCAATACCGCCGATCATAATGGTGACAACGGATTCGGTATTGATCCGGATTCCACTGGCATCAACCGCGATATCCAGGCCGCTGGCATTCCAGAAGCGGGTGTTCTTGAAAACATATTTGTCAAACGGTGCATTGACAAAAACTTTGACGTCCACTGCCATACCGTCTTCTTTCAGCATGTAACCGACCACCTGACCCACTTTGATCTGCCGGTAGTAAACCGGCGCACCGATATCGATGGATCCCAGACTTGAAGCCTGCAAAACAAAATGCCGGCCGGGCAAATCGGTGGTCACCACCGGCGGGGTTTCCAATCCTTTAAAATGGGTTGCCGGCAATCCCGGTTTACCGGGATCCAGGCCGATAAAAGCCCCCGAAAAAAGCGTGCCAAGGCCGGATACCTGGCCGGCCGCGACCCGGGCCCGCACGATCCAGAATCGCGTGTTGGCCGACAAAAAATCCTCCGCCGCTTTGTCCAGTTCCGCCGTCGCCAACACCTGGGAAAGATCCGGCGTAAGTTGGATTTTCGTTATCTGGCCGAGTTCCACATCTTTGTATTTGATTTTGGTCTTGCCGGCTTCAAGCCCTTCGGCGGATTTAAATGAAATGGTGATGGTCGGGCCTTTTTCAGAAAATGTTTTATAAACCAGCCAGCCACCGATGAGAAGCGCTACCAGCGGCACAATCCACACAATTGAAATCTGGCGGCGGCGGGCTGAGACGACGGCTTCGGGCAGTTCGTGAATCGCTTCTTTACGGGATTCTTCTTCACTCATCAAGGGTCTCCTTTGCATCCCATATCAGTCTGGGGTCAAAACTCATGGCGGCAAAGATGGTGATCACAACCACCGCGGCAAAAAATCCCGCGCCCGGTCCGGCCTTGATGGTTGCCAGGTTGCCTAAATTGACAAGCGCCACCAGAATCGTGACCACATAAATGTCGACCATGGACCAGCGGCCGACCGCCTCGGTGATGCGATAGAGCCGGGTGCGGTCTTTGGGCCGCCAGGCGGATTTGCGCTGCACGGTAATCAGTAAAAATGTCAGGGTCATCAGCTTCAACATCGGCACCAGAATACTGGCAACGAAAATAACCAGGGCAATCGGCCACATCCCGCTGGAAATAAAATAGATGACACCGCTCATAATCGTATCCGCCTGGGCCTTGCCGAATGATATGACAACCGTAACGGGCAGCAGGTTGGCGGGAATATAAAAAATTGCCGCCGCCAGGACCAGGGCCCAGGTACGCTTGAGGCTGTTTGGTTTGCGTTGATGCAAAGTTGCGCCGCAACGCGGACAAATTAAAGATTTGCCGATTTTCGAGAAGTTGATGCGGCAAAGCAAATGGCAGCTGTGGCAGCTGATCTGCGATGCATTGCGCGCGGTGAAAGGAATCGACTTCATCGCAGCTTCTCCCATCGATCCCATATTTCGTGGGGATCCAGCGATACATTGGCTGCAGCCAGCACCACGATCAGTCCGAAAAATGAAAAAATGGCAATCCCCGGGACAATCTGGGCCATTTTGGCAAGCTTAACGACGGATACCAGAATACCCAGCATAAAAACCTCCATCATGCTCCAGGTTTCCAAACTGCGCACCAATCGAAAGATTGGCGCAAATTTGGGAGGCACGCGATCGTGTCTTAACGGCAGGAGCACGTAAAGCAGGCCGAGCAACTGTACCAGCGGCGCCAGAATTGTGGTGAGCAGCACCAGAATCGCAAGCGCCTGCATATCCTGGGTGTAGAGCACCTTGATGCCCGTGACCAGGTTGATTTGATGAACCTGGGCTTCCATCTTTAAGGACAGAAACGGAAGCCAGTTGGCCAGCACAAACAATACCAACCCGGCCAGCGATAGCGCCAGGGTCCGCTCCAGACTGTTGGATTTATGGCGGTAAAGCACGGAACCGCAGCGGATACAGTTGGCAACCCCTTTTTTAGGCAGGGGCTTGACGCGGTGGATCAAATCGCATTCGTGGCAAGCAATCAATGCGTCCATTTGCTATTCCTCAGACGCACCGCATGCTATTGCGGATGCGTCCCCAATGGCAGGTGATGAGGCTATTATCTACCGGGATGGTACCGGTCCCGAACCGGGGTTAAAGATTACAGCGTTTGTTTATTGATAATATTTAGCAGCGAAACTGTCAAGAAAATAGGCTATTTAAACCCGGCCCGGCAACGCCTGCCGTTTTTAATACTTAAGATGATATATTCCAGGGAGCAGTCGGGCGAAGAAAAACGAGGATGTCTGCCCGGGAGAACGAATAAGAACCCGGCACTTGCCGAGCATTAGACCTGAAACATCCCCCGCCCCATGCTTTGGAAGATTTGTGGAAGGAAATTAAGGAAAGCAATACACAAAAGGCGCGCTCGAGCGCGTCAGTCAGCGGGCAACCGGTTCGGTAATCTTGACGACCGATCCTGCAAAGTGGTATCAAATATACGTTGACAGCCGCCGAAGCGGCTATCCGAGATTTTCGTTGGCGCCGCGGGCTTTTCTTTTAACTGCAAAGATACCAATCAGGCCGGAAATCATCAACAGCAAGGTGCCTGGAATTGGAACGGGTTGCACTGTAAATGTCAGCATCAAGTCTGCTGCGTTTTCAAAACCAGAGGGTTCCAAATTTCTGAAGAGCACTGCCGCTGGGAATATAAGGGATAAAATCAGCGGGTTGTCAACCGTTCCATCACCGTCGATGAACTCATCAGTTGGTTCGATCGGATCACATAGCTGGCCCCCACCAAACGAACATTCGAGGCCAAAATCGATCAGGTTGACTCCATTTTGGGCACCCTCCCAATACAGCCCTGAAATATCTAGAATTGCTTCACCACCCGAGTCGATCTGGTTATCCGTCAGCGGGGCAGGGGTGCCGGTAATGCTGCCGGAAATTAATATTGAAATGGTTTTGCGACCAGTGCCGGCATCGCTGGAATACGCCTCTGTAATCCAAAGATCTTTGGCGGGCCCAAAATCAATCGGTAAAACTGCCGGATTGGGGTCAAACAGGACCGCTTCCTCGAAATTGCCTTGATTGCCAGGTGGCGCAAGTATCGGAATCTCCAGATAAGCTTCATAGGTTGTGCCAACAGGCGACGCAATGGCCAACTGAACCAAGCCCGGGCCTAACAGGGTAACGATCGCCGCCAGGATCAGCGATCTAACCATACTGTAAAAGCTTGATTTCATAATTACCTCCTTTCGTGGCATCTGCCCGCTGAAACGGGGCAGACCCTGAATCGAAACATTTAAAATACCTCCCTTCATAACTGATACGCTTTTTACCTTAAGGAAAAAATGCTTAGCGCGACTAGTCAATTTTTCCATCCGGATCATAATTTTATGCCGAATTTAAAGGCTTTGCTCCAATTTAATTTTATTATGCAGTAAAATATAACTAGCACCTTGTCAACAATAATGTTGTAACTATTCTAAATTATTTAATAATTATTCTTCAACAATTGATTGCAGCTACTTTGGCAAGCCAGCTTAAATTATGAGTTTTATTAATTTATTGAATCAGGAATCTTGGTGCCGTCAACCTAGCTTTGAGCCCATGATGTGCTTTGGATGAGATCAATTCAGTAACTGACGATGCGAGCATTGATGGCCGTTGGCATGTTTAAGTCTGGTCAACTGTCAAGAAGATTAACGCTTTGCCGGACTATCCGGCTCAGTGAGCGGCAGAAAATGATCATTCGGCTGACATTTTATCAAAAAACGCCACGAAATAATTAATGGATTCCGGATTGCTCATGGAATCCAGATTGACGGCTTTTTCCACCGGGATACCGCTAAGGATTTTCTTCACCGGTACCTCGAGCTTTTTTGCATTTAGGGTGCGGGGAACATCGCTGACGGCGTAAATTTCATCCGGGACATGGCGCGGTGATAAGGTACTGCGAATTTTAGTGTTTATCTTTTTTTTGAGATTTTCATCCAATGCGACTCCGTCTTTGAGAACAACAAAAAGCGGCATCAAATACCCCCCGCGGGGCAGTTCCAATCCAATAACCAGACTGTCGTTTACTTCAGCAAGATCCTCCACCACAGAATAGATCTCACTGCTGCCCATCCGAACACCCAGGCGATTGATGGTTGAATCAGAGCGACCGAGAATCACCCCGCTGCCCCTGGCGGTAAACTTGACCCAGTCGCCGTGCCGCCACACTCCCGGATACATATCAAAATAACCGGCAATATAGCGTGCGTTGGCGGGGTCATTCCAGAGATACAGCGGCATGGACGGCATGGGCTCGGTGATGACCAACTCACCAACCTCGTCGACCAGTGCGCTGCCGTTTTCATCAAAGGCCCGGGCACTGACCCCCAGGCAGCGGCATTGAAGCTCGCCGGCTCTGACCGGCAACAGGGGGCAACTGCCCAAAAACCCGGTGCACGGGTCCGTACCGCCGCTGGTCGATCCCAGCAGGACATCCTTTTTGACCCGCTCATACACCCACTTGAATCCCTCAACCGGCAGGGGCGAACCCGTCGAACCGATGGCCTTCAGATGGGTCAGATCATATTGATGTCCCGGTTCCAGGCCCGCCTGCATACATCCGGTGAGATACGCCGCACTGGTACCCAAAAAGGTCATCTTCGCCCTGGCTGCAAGATCCCACACCACGTTCAAATCAGGATATCCCGGGCTGCCGTCATAAAGAATGGGCGTGGCCCCCTGCAGCAGGCTGCCCTGAAGAATATTCCACATCACCCAGCCGGTGGTGGAAAACCAAAAAAAGCGGTCACCCGGCTGAATGTTCATATGCAGCCGCGAAAACTTCATGAATTCCAATAGGATGCCGCCGTGTCCATGTACCAGGCCTTTCGGGAGTCCGGTGGTGCCCGACGAGTAAACCACCCAAAGGGGGTGATCAAACGGTACCTGCTCGAAAGTCAGCTCACCGCGCACCGCCATCATTTCGTCCCAGGTCACCGCCTGATCCAGTCCATCAGGCGTCGCATCCGGTTTTAAATAGGGAACCAGCACTGTTTTTTCCAGGGATGCAAGGGACCTTTGAAGTTCGCCCACGGCCGGCTGCAGATCAAAAGATTTGCCGCCGTATTGATATCCGTCTACGGCAAACAACACCCGGGGCTCAATCTGATTAAAGCGGTCAATGACACTGCGCGTTCCGAAATCAGGAGAGCAGCTGGACCAGGTCGCCCCGATGCTGGCGCAGGCCAGAAAGGCAACCAGGGTTTGCGGAATGTTCGGCATGTAGGCCACCACCCGGTCACCCCGTTTGACTCCCAGGTCCCGCAGGGCGGTCGCCACCGAACTGACCTGGTGATGAAAATCTTCCCAGGACAACTCGGTTAATGGAACCAGTTCGGATTGAAATATCAGGGCCGGTCGCCGGGAAGACATCTGCCGGAATACATGCTCGGCATAGTTCAGCTCTGCGCCCTGGAACCATTTTGCCCCCGGCATTTTACGTTCCGACAATATATGCGTGTATGGTTTTGAAGCCTTGATGTCAAAAAACTGCCAGAGGCATTGCCAGAAATTTTCAATTTCCGTGACCGACCATTCCCACAGGCTGTTATAATCTTTAAAAGATAGGCCCCGTTCTGATTCAAGCCATGTTAAAAACCGGGTGATGGTGGCCCGTCTTTTAAATTCTTCCGTGGGCTCCCACAGTACAGTGCCTTCCCTGACAGGTTGTGCTCCCATGGTATCCTCCGAAATGAAACAATAGCGTTTATCTCCTGAATTCACAAAATTGGACACGGATCTTCACTGATTAACCCGGACTTATGAGCCTTAAGCTCAGAGCTTGAGCCCTTTTACCATTTTATGAATTGACACACAAGGCCTGCCGTCACTATATTCAGCCTAATTAATCCGCATGAATACCAGTCCATTCTGCGAATTGGTGTTCTATATTCTCAGAATTGAGCAACAGATAGTCAACAATTTGGGATCCGGACCAATCCGGTTCCCATTGAAATGTCGGAAATCAAAAATGAAACCACCCATCGTCATCATCGGAATTGGAGAATTGGCGGGCGTGTTTGCCAGGGCTTTTTTGCGAAATGGCTATCCGGTGTATCCGGTCACCCGCAGCATGAATATAAATGAAGCGGCCCAAAATTTGCCGCGGCCTCAACTGGTGTTGGTGGCAGTTGCCGAAAAGGATTTTCGTGAAGTTATGCAAACCATTCCGGCTGGCTGGCGCAGCCAACTGGTGTTCCTTCAAAACGAGCTGCTGCCCCGCGACTGGGAGGCCTATGATATTGAAAGCCCGACCGTCATATCTGTCTGGTTCGAAAAGAAAAAAGGCATGGACCATCATGTGCTCCTGCCATCGCCGGTATATGGCCCCATGACCGATGTGATTGCAGCGTCGCTGGCAGGCATCGAGATCCCCTGTAAAATATTGAGCAGCGAAGATGAGCTGGTATTCGAATTGGTGCTGAAAAATGTATTTGTCTGCACCATCAATATCGCCGGCTTGATACTGCCGGAAGGGACCACCACCTCAACCCTGTGGGAAAAGCATCAGAAATTGGCGCTTGATGTGGCCGACGATGTAATCGATGTGCAGGAATTTGTAACCGGCAAAACCTTTTCCCGCGACCGACTCAGAGAAGGTTTAGTTGCAGGCATCAAGGGAGATCCCAATCACAGGTGCAAGGGACGCGCAGCGCCGGGACGTTTGACGCGTGTCGTTAAAATAGCTGATGAGGCCGGTCTGCAAATACCGATGATTAGAGATATCCACCGGCGTTTAATGGAAACACGCTTGATGAGTTAATTAGATCTCTCCAACAGCCCGCTGGCCTTTCTAATATTGTCCTGGGCGCTTTTATTGGCCGGATCGATTTTCAGTACTTTCTGCCATTCCAATATCGCCTGATCCAATTTGTCCTGCATGGCGTAAAGGACGCCCAGGTTATTGCGGGCTTCATAATCTTCCGGATCCAGTTCGATTAACTTTAGGTATTGTTCAATGGCCTCATCCAGCAGGCCTTGCTTTTGATAGATATTGGCAAGGTTGAAATGTGCATCTGCAAAGTTGGGATTTAGGGCGATGGCTTTGCGATAGCTGTCTGCCGCCTGGTTCAGGCTGCCCTGCCGGTCATAGATAACGCCCAAATTGTAATGGGCCTTGAAGTGATTCGGCATTATTTTCAGGGCCTGCCGGTATTCAGCAACAGCTTCATCCAGCAGCCCTTGCTCCTGGTAGGCCCGCCCCAGGCTGCCATGGGCAATGCCGCTGTCCGGAGACTGCTTTACCGTTTTGGACCACAAGGTCAGGCCATCTTGCCAGTCACGGTTGCGCGCAATCGTGACCGTCGCGTAAACGCCGACGATTACCAGTATTACCGCCAACGTTGCCAGGTGGACGGCAGCCGCCCGCTTGAACGCTTTGCTGAAAATGCCATACAGAATGCCGGCTGCCACCAGGCAGAACCCGATGATCGGGATATACAGATAACGCTCGGCCAGGGGATTGAAGATTTGAATTAAATTGTAGACCGGGATCAGTGTGATTAAAAACCACCAGATGCCGAAAAATATCGCTTTGAAACGCTTAAAGAGAAAAAAACTGCAAACGGCCAGTCCCGCGGTAACGACCCAACCGGCCAGATTGTGAAATTCAAAAAAACCCCGGGGATAGGAAAACACGTATTCGACGTTTAAATCATAGGGTGCAACGGCCAGTTTGACAAAACTGAAAATGTGGCTCGGCAAATAGAGCAGTCTTTCAAACAAGCTGCCGAAGTGCGGTTTAACCCCCTCTGCCGGATTGATGAAAACAACAAACCGCAGCAGCAGATAAAACAGGCCGATTACGGCATACCCCGCATAATAACGCCAGCGGCGTTGAACGGTGCTCGCGACATATTTTACGGACAGCGCCTGTGCCTTGCGCCCGTTGAATGTCAGGTCATAAAGCACGATGATCAGCGGCAGGGTAATCGCCATTTCCTTGGATAACAGGCCGCAGAAAAAAAACAGCAGCGATAAAATATATGTTGCGCCGGCGGCAGCTTTTTCCAGGGCCTTAACATAAAGGATTAGCGCCAGCAGGAAAAAAAAAGCAGCCAGCAGATCCTCATTAAAGGCGATGCAGTCAACCGTCTCGGTCAGGACCGGATGGCAGGCAAATAAGAGCCCGGCCGTCAAGGCTTTGAACCGGTCTCCCGGCAGCAAAGCGAAAAACAGATAGGCCAAAACGACGTTGAGCACGTGCAGCAAAACACTGCCCAGGTGAAAATAAAAAGGATTGGGCCCCGCCAACGCGTGGATCAGAAAATAAGAAAGTGTGGCCAGCGGCCGGTAGCTGGCTTCGCCGCCGGCGATGGTAAAATACGAATGGTTAAAAAATGACGGCAGGCTGCTGCGCAAATGCCCGATGTGCTTGTTTTCGACAATGACGGCATAATCATCGAAAACAAACCCGTTCGACAACGAATTGTAATAAACCGCCAGGCTGATGATAACCAGAACGGCGATAGAGGGCAGGGTGCTGGCGGCCAACCACGATGTGAATCCATGCAGTTGTTCGGCGGGTCCGTTTTGGGAGGATTGTTGTTTTGAACTCATGGCAAAGCGCTTATCATGAGATTAAAGTTAGATCAACGGGGTATATTGAATTCGGATTTCGGAATGCGGAATGCCAAGACCGACAACCGGATGCATGTTTCAGCTAAAACAGGATGATGATTGCTAAATTTTGAGCCTCGGATTCGACTCCTGCAATTGCGCTGTATTACGATGAGTGATATGCTAATCTTGAACTTCTTAACCTATATCAAGGAGAAATATGTACCATGCAAGAAAGCTGGAACAAGACGCTCGCCAAGATGACCTATGGCATCTATGTGCTGACCACTTTTCATGAAGAAGCGGTCAACGGCATGATCGCATCGTGGGTGTCACAGATTTCCTACGACCCGCTGTTGATCATGGCTGCGGTGCATCCCAATCGCTATTCGCATCGGCTCATCGAAAAAAGCGGCTGTTTTGCCCTGCACGTGATCGACCGGCAGCAAGGAGAATTCTTGTCCCGGTTCAAGGGGCCGGATCCGAATGCCAAATTTTTATCCGTTCAGTGGAAACGCGGCCAAACCGGCTGCCCGATCCTGAGCGAGTGCATGGCCTATCTGGAATGTGAGGTCAAGACCAGTTACAATCCCGGCAATCACACCCTGTATCTGGGTGAAGTGGTGGATGCGCAGTCATTTGCCGAAGGGACGCCCTTTTCTTCCATGGATTATCGCAGCGTGTATTTAGGAAAAGAATGAATTTCGATAAAATCGTAGATCAAATCAGCAGCGTAGTGCTGGGTAAAGAGGAACAAATTCGTCTGGCCCTTACCTGCCTGCTGGCACAAGGCCATCTGTTGATCGAAGACATTCCCGGCATCGGCAAGACGACCCTGGCCAAAGTTCTGGCCAAATGCCTGGGTTTAAACTTTCGCCGGATTCAGTGCACCAGCGATATGCTGCCGGGAGATATTCTGGGGGTTTCCATATTCGAGCGCAAGAGCAGTTCGTTTATTTTTCACGCGGGACCCATTTTTTCTCAGGTGCTGCTGTCAGATGAGATCAACCGGGCAACCCCCAAGACCCAGAGTGCTCTGCTGGAGGCCATGGAAGAGCGACAGGTAACGATTGAGGGCCAGACGCGGGCTCTGGAAAAACCATTTTTTGTGATTGCAACCCAGAACCCCACCGAGCAATCCGGAACCTTTCCGCTGCCGGAAAGCCAGCTGGACCGGTTTTTAATGCGCATCGATCTTGGCTATCCGGATCGCAGGGCCGAAAAGAAACTGCTCAAGCAGGGGGACACCAAACGCACCCTGGCCGGTTTGCAGCCGATGCTGACCAGCGATGATGTGTTAATCCTGCAGGAGCAGGTCGCCGGAGTGCATGTTTCCGATGCCCTGCTGGACTATGTGCAGGATTTACTGGAGTACACGCGCAATTCAGCCTGTTTTTACGTCGGTCTCTCACCGCGGGCCGGGCTCAATCTGCTCATGGCCGCCAAAGCCCGGGCTTTTCTGCACGAAAGAGATTATGCCCTGCCGGAAGATCTGCAGCAGGTTCTGCCCGGGGTTGTCGGCCACCGCCTGCGCTCCAAAGATGAAGGCCTGGAATTTTCCAGGGAGAAGCTGACATCCCTGTTGATGGAAGTGCCGGTACCATAGCCATGCAATCATGCAGAAAATTTTCTTGTTGAAATGGCATATAGCTAGAATCGAGTCCTTGAATTGAAAAAATTCCAAGCACCAAATAGCAAATCACAAATAATATCCAAATTTCAATAATCAATGACCAAAACATTCACCATTGTCTTATTGCCTCACTTCACAAACCCTGGTCTGCCCGAAACGATGCCAATGGCCCTGCCGTAAAATTATTGTTTGGAATCTTGAATTTCGGTCATTGTGATTTATTTGGAATTTGTGATTTGATATTTTCAACTTTTGACAGGTGAAACCTGAAACCTATATTCGAGACGCTGGCATCGTTTCTATGTCCGACAATCTAACACCCCTTCCCTGCAGCCTCAATTACAGACGGCTAAAAATCCGGCCGACCCGCTATGGCATTGTTTTCATCCTCCTGGTGCTGGGAATGTTTGCGGGTGCGGTTAACTACGACAACAATCTGGGGTTTTTGCTCACCTTTCTTCTCGGCAGCGTGGCTTTTGTCTCCATCGCCCATACCTATAAAAATTTACTCGGCCTCAAAATTCTATCCTGCAGCACCCAACCGGTTTTTGCCGGTGAGCAGGCAGGTTTCGAGTTTGCAATCGAAAATTCAGGCATCAATCGCCAGGGCGTCGGGTTTGCATTATTCAGGGGAAAACCGTCAACCCTGGATTTTATAAATGGATCAAAAAATCGTATAAATCTTAAAGTCCCCGCATCTTCAAGGGGAATACTCCGCCCGTGGCCGTTATTGATCTATTCTGATTATCCACTCGGGCTTTTTCGCGTGCAATCCCCGCTGCAGCTTGAAATTGAGTGTCTCGTCTATCCCCGGCCTCAAACCGGTGAGGCAATGCCGGTCGCCATAAGATCTGCAGCCGATGCGGACGGCGGCTTTAGCGGCTCCGGATCCGATGACTTTCAAGGCCTCAGGGGTTATGTACCCGGAGACCCACTGCAAAGAATTTCCTGGCGGGCGTCTTCCCGCGGGATAGGTCTGTTCACCAAGGATTTTGAGGGACGCTACGGGGAGTCTGTCTATCTAGACTGGTATTCGTTAAAGGGCCCGGATACGGAACAAAAGCTATCATTGCTGTGCGGTGCGGTTCTTAAGGCCCAGCAGCATAATTTAAACTACGGTCTCAAATTGCCCGGCAAAATGATCGATCCGGGTACTGGACCGATCCACAAAAATCGCTGTTTAAAAACCCTGGCACTGTTTTCTAAATAAACCGCATGAAATCAAACCAAAATATTGCTCCGCTGCTCGCTGCACTGGGTGTTGCCCTGGTGCCGCACACGCCGCATCTGCCGCTGTGGGTGATTTTATGGTGCGGGGCAGCCTGGGGTTATTTATTGTTGGCCACCACATATCACCTGCCCGGACCCGGTAAAATTGGCCGCCTGATTCTGACTGCCGGCGGCGTACTGGGGGTCTTTTGGACCTCCGGGTTCAGCCTGGACCGGGATTCCAGTGTGGCCTTACTCTGGATCATGGCCAGTATCAAGCCGATGGAAATCGATGCCTACCGGGATAAGGTCGTAACCATTTTTTTGACCTACTTTCTGGCCGTATCCTGCCTGTTTTTTTCCAGCAGTCTGGCCGTCGGACTTTACATGGCCGTATCCGTCGGCATAACGACTGCCGTTTTGATCCACATTCATCACCCCGCCGGCAGACTGAGCGTCAAACTGGGTTTATCGGCCAGGCTCATGCTAAAGGCCCTGCCACTGACACTCATATTATTTGTCGTGTTTCCAAGAATCCACGGCAGTTTGTGGGGGATGCGCAGCGCGACCCAGGCCTTTAGCGGATTTTCCGACAGCTTGGCGCCGGGCAATGTTACCAGTCTGGTGCTCAACAATGCCATCGCATTTCGGGCAAAATTTGATCATCAGATACCCGGACCCGAGCATCTTTACTGGCGCGGGCTGGTATTCTGGATCTTCGACGGTCGGGCCTGGCATCGCAGTGACAACACCGTCAATATCGCCCTGCCGATCAAAGGCAGTAACAGCCGCCAGTACACGATCACCCTGGAGCCGCATAACCAACGCTGGCTGTTTGCGCTGGACTTGCCGTATGATTCCGCGCCCAACACCATCAGGCTGTCGGACCAGACCCTGTCCTCACGCTGGCTGGTGAGGCGGCGGCTTCAATACCGGCTGAAATCATACCTGTCCTACACCACCGGTCCGCTCTGGGAATGGGAGTCCGCGGCCCTGCAAATCCCGCGCAACCGGAACCCCGAGTCCGTAGCGCTGGCACACAAATGGCGCGCCGCATCTGCAACCCCGGACCAATTTGTAGAAACGGCCTTGAATTATTTCCGCAACCAGGGCTTCAGCTACACCCTGAACCCACCGCCGTTGGGTCATGAACCCATTGACGATTTTCTGTTTCGAACCCGCAAGGGTTACTGCGAGCACTATGCGTCGGCCTTCGCCTTTTTGATGCGCGCCGCCGGTATTCCGGCCCGCGTGGTGGCCGGGTATCTGGGCGGTGAGCTCAATCCCTATGGCGAATATCTGATCGTGCGGCAATCCGATGCCCATGTCTGGGTGGAAGTATGGTTGCCGGGCAAGGGGTGGGTTCGCACCGATCCCACACTGGCCGTGGCGCCGCAGCGCGCGGAACAGGGCCTGGCGGCGGCCCTGCCGCCTGATGAACGCACGGTTTTCGGCTCACTCGATGCCCTGGGGCCGTTGGCAAAGTACTGGACCGGTATCCGATTCGGATGGGATGCGCTCAACAATCAGTGGAACAAATGGGTACTGGGGTATTCGAGCAGCCGGCAAAAGACGCTTTTGGCCAAATTCGGTCTGCAAGCCGGCACCCGCAAAGGGCTGGCCATTGCAATGATTCTGGCAACCGCCGCCATGGGTTTGATCGCCCTTGGTTATTTTCTGAATCTGTCCAAACAGGTCGCTTCGCAACCGGATGTCGTTCAAAAATCCTACCTGAGATTCTGTGCCAAACTTGCGCGCACCGGACTTGCCAGAACACCGTCCCAGGGCCCGCTGGAATATAGCACCATGGTAATGGCCCTGCGCCGTGACCTCAAACCCGCGGTTGTTGATATCGTCACCCTGTACATCAGATTGCGATATGGACGCGGCGGGGACCGCGGCGAGATCAACCGTCTGAAAGCAATGGTAAAACAGTTCGATCCTTAAAACGGCCAGATTACGGGTATGAGCAGGGTACCGAGGATCAACACCACCAGGTTAAGCGGGATGCCCAGTTTCAAATAGTCGCTGAAACGATAACCGCCGGGTCCATAAACCAGTAGATTGGTCTGATACCCGATCGGGGTTGCATAACAGGCACTGGCTCCGAAGCACAGGGCCATGATAAACGGTTTGGGATCAACTCCCAGCCCCAGGGCGGTGGAAACGGCAATCGGAAAAAGCAGCACCGCCGTTGCATTGTTACTGAGAATCTGGGTACTGATGCTGACCAGCAGGATAAAGCCGCCCAGCACAAACTCCGGTGACAAGCCGGCAAATAATTTCAAGTAGGCTTCGGCATACAACTGACTGGTTCCGGTTTTTTCCATGGCGATCCCCAGGGCCAGGGTCCCGGCGATCAGGAGCAGCACATCGGCTTGAATGGCCCGGTAGGCATCCCGCATCTGGAGACATCCGGTCACAATCATCAGAAACACGGCGGTCAAGGCACATACCATGATGTCGGCCAGCCCCAGACTGGCCGACACGATCAGGCCGGCAAAAATCAGGCCGGCCTTCCAGGCCTTTCTTTTCTGGACGATTTCATGGTGAACGTCCTCAACAATGATGTAATCCAAACCGTCGCGCAAGCTGTCAAGTTTGTCCGTGTAGCACCAAACCAAAACGATGTCGCCGACTCTCAGCCGCACGTCATGAATTTGCTTTTCCGTGTAGTGAAGGCCGCTGCGTTTTATGGCGATAATGTGAAGATCAGGGTCACGCTTGAGACTGGACTCCAGCAGTCTTTGCCCCAGCAGGGCGGATTGGGGCGTAATAATCAATTCCAGCACGGTCGGCTCCTTTTTGCCGGGGCCAAAAGACAAATCCTTTTCCGCAAGGGGCAAGTCGACATCATCACGGTCGATGATTTCAACCAGATCACTTGCTGAGCCCTTGACCAGCAGCAAATCACCGGCGGCAATTGTGACATGGTCCCGGGACGGATGAAAAATATTCGAATAGCGAATCAGTTCGATCACCTGAAGGTCCGGATAGCTTTCGGCAAAAAACTTCCCCGGGTCAGCCCCGATCAGTTTGCTGCCGCGCGGCACAGCCAGCTCTGCCAGGTATTTTCGGTGCTCACTGTTTTTAAGTTCGCAGGAGGGATTGAGGAGCGACGGCATCATTCGCGGGGCACCGAAAAGCAAGAATACGAGGCCGATAATAGCGATCGGGACGCCCAGAATGGACAGCTCGAACATACCTAAGGCACCATATCCACTTTTGGCGCTCAAATCGCTGACGATAATGTTGGTTGAGGTGCCGATCAGTGTGCAGGTGCCGGCCAAAATCGATGCATAGGATATCGGTATTAAAAATTTAGACGGGCTGAGATTAAATTGGCAGCACATGCTCATGACAACCGGAATAAAGAGAACCACCACCGGTGTGTTGTTAATAAATGCGGAAGCCGCCGCCACCGTCAGCAAGATAACCAACAAGGCCAGTTTGAAATTGCCCCGTGCCATTTGAACCACCTGTTGACCGATAAAGCCCACCGCGCCGGTTCGAATCAGCCCTTTGCTGATCAAAAACATGGATCCAACCGTAATCACAGCCGGATGGGCAAAACCGGCCACCGCCTCGGCCGGGCTGATAATACGAAATACCACCAGGGTCACCATGATGCCGATCGCCGTCAAATCGACCGGAACCTTTTCGGTGATAAACAGGTATAAGGTGATAATCAAAATAGCGGATACGATCCAAATAGACATTACATCTCCAAGGCTCATTTTGAGTCTTTAAAAGATCTATCAAAGAGAATTGAAAACATCACTAAGAGTTTAACAACATTTATTTTTGTCAAGAACCCACCGGCCTGGGAGGCGCGTTCCGGCAACCTCCGGATACGTAATTTATACTGAAGTTGGATCATATCGAAAATTTTTTATAAAAAATTAAAAAAAAGTCTTGACATGCCACATAGTGGTAGGGTATGGTGGAGCTCCCCTGTAAGAATGCTTCTTAAAATATCTCAATGCCTCTCCCCAACCGGCGGCTCATATCCCCGTGAGCCGCCTCTTTTTTTAAGCAACGCGTTGGCAATATAACGGAAATCTCAGTCAGTTTGCCATACCATCGTTTGATCTTCCGATCGTTATAAAATCACTGTTCTAATTTTGACAAACCATCCGACATGATATATAAGTTTCACAATAAGGTCTAATTTCCGGAAAATCAGTGGAATTGTTAAATATTTATCAGTCGTTTTTGAGGATTTGCACTTTTTAAAAGGAGGGGCATATGAAGCGAAAACATTGGACAATCTCGGCTCTGATCCTGGCCCTGACGCTGCTGGTAATCTTTTCTGTTTCGTCATGCGCCAAGAAAAAAATAAGTTCCGAACCGGCAACGACAACGGCGGAAGAGGAAACGCGCAGGCGAGCTGAGGAGGAAGCCAGGCAAAGTGAACTGGCGCGTCAAAAGGCCTTAAAGGAAGAAGACCTCAGCGATGAAAGCCGCAGCGGGAACCTCACCGATCAAAGAACGGCCTCTGCTAAATCCAGATTTGAAAACCAAGACATTTACTTTGAGTTTGACAGTATCCGATTGGCCCCGGATGCTCAGGAAATACTGACCCAAAAAGCTGACTGGCTGCGCGCAAATCCCGCAGCAACGGTAACCATCGAGGGACACTGCGATAACCGGGGGACCAACGAATACAATCTGGCGCTGGGAGAAGGTCGGGCCCAGAGCGCCAAGGCGTTTCTGGTTGATCTGGGAATCGAATCATCCCGGCTGAACACGATCAGCTATGGAGAAGAGCGTCCGCTGGAAAACTCTCAAACCGAGGAAGCCTGGAGCAAAAATCGGCGCGATCATTTTGTTATCAATGAATAATTTATGCTCGCATTATTGATTCCAGTTTATTTCAGCTGAACATATAGCTAGATCAGCGCGGTGTGTAAAACTTGTCTTGAATGCAGAAAAACATAACGATAAGCGTCATGTAAAACGAATCGCCTATTTTATCTCGCCCCACGGGTTTGGGCACGCCGCCCGGGCAGCTGCAGTGATGCAGGCCATCTCGGATACTGATGCCTCGGTTGGGTTTGAAATTTTTACGACGGTGCCGCCCTGGTTTTTTCAGGATTCCATTTCCGCTTCATTTACCTGCCATGACCTGTTAACCGATATCGGTCTGGTGCAAAAAACAGCATTTCAGGCCGATCTGAATAAAACGATCGGCTGCCTGAACGATTTCTTGCCTTTCCCGGCGGCGCTGATTTCCGAAATTTCCGTCACGGTCAAAAAATTAAACTGTGTATTAATGGTCTGTGATATCTGCCCGTTGGGCATTCCGATTGCCAAAGAAGCCGGAATTCCTTCGGTGCTGGTTGAAAATTTCACCTGGGATTGGATTTACCAGCAATATACCGCTGCCGATAACCGCTTTAGTAGACACATTGAATATTTTCGGTCCTTGTTTCAGCGGGTCGATTGTCACATAAAGACAGAACCCGCCTGCTGCCGCAGTTCGGCAGATCTAACAACCTCACCGGTCAGCCGGAAAATAAGAACCCCGGCGGATCAAGTCAGAAAACGGTTGGGTTTATCGAAAACTAACCGGATGGTTGTGATCACCACCGGCGGCATACCACAAAGCTATGGCTTTCTGGAAAGGTTGAAATGGCTGCCGGATACCCATTTTATCCTACCGGGGGCCGGTCCGGATTTCGAATTCCGGGATAATTATACCATCCTGCCGCATCGTTCTGACTTTTATCATCCGGACCTGGTGAATGCTTCCGATGCGGTTGTCGGCAAAGTCGGCTACAGCACACTGGCTGAAGTCTATCAGGCCGGGATTCCATTCGGATACGTGGTGCGATCAAATTTCCGCGAATCCGGCCCGATGGCGGCGTTTATTGAAAAGGAAATGCCGGGCACTTTGCTGGAGGAGTCGGACTTCAGCAGTGGCAGATGGACCGATAAACTCCAGGATCTGCTCACCTTAAATCGGGTGCCACGAACGGGAACTAATGGCGCTGAACACATCGGCCGCTATATCTGCGATCGGTTTTTATAAATTTTACGGCCAAATCATCAGACGGGTGCCGGCATGCTAAAAAAGATTATTTCGGGCGGACAAACAGGAGTGGATCGTGCGGCCCTTGATGCGGCCATCAAGCTGATGATTCCTTACGGCGGCTGG
>Ga0210062_1000037_pt1 | contig 34918 bp, 26 predicted proteins | sample Muzzi_CordA_D2_FD_185528 | JGI IMG/M metagenome (GOLD analysis project Ga0210062, IMG submission 185528) | Wetland microbial communities from San Francisco Bay, California, USA, that impact long-term carbon sequestration - Muzzi_CordA_D2 (SPAdes) | ecosystem: Environmental > Aquatic > Marine >...
AGCGTCCTTTATTCGGATTTTCGAAATGCCGCTTTGATTGGCCAAAAAGTCAACCGCCGTTTTAGGATCATTAAGATCAACGGCTTTTTTTAGTGAAAACTTTTGCATATGATTATGTAGTCCCATTGCCTCTGATTTTTGAGAGCAGCGATGTCAAATTGAGCGGCGTATCTATGAAAATTCGGAAGTCGGAATTCGGAAGTCGGAACCATTCGACTGCCGCTTGAAACTGCGCTGCTCCGACTTCGCACTGCCCTGCGGATTTGCCCCTGGCCAGCAGCCAGTATCCAGTATCCAGCATCGAGCATCCAGTAACCAGTATCCAGCAACCAGTATCAAGTATCCAGCATCCAGAACCTCTCCGAATCTCCCTTCCGGCCATACCCGAACACATCATCACCCCACAGAAATAAATTATTTAACCAGGGTGTATTCGCAATGCCCCAACGCACCCAGTCGTGCAGCTTGCCGGCCGGTTTATTAAAGGGACAGGTTCTGATGCAGTTGGAGCAGTCCGTGCCGTTGGCTGCCCAAAAATTGAGACAGGTTTCGGCATTGATATGCCACGTCATGACGCCTTCGCGGTTGGAGATATTGTGGGGTTTTGCCGTCGGCTTGCCGTACATGATGCTCTGGCTGGGACATTTTTTAGCGCACTTTTCACATATCATGCAAAAATTCCGGACGCCGAATTCAATCGGTCGATCCGGGAGTAAAGGCAAATCCGTCAGAACCTTGGCCAGGCGCACTCGGGGGCCGAACTGCGGCGTTATAAGCAACCCGTTGCGCGCGATTTCTCCCAGGCCGGCGTCAATGGCGATAGGGATGCTGCAGGCGGTATCGTTGCCGCAGGGGATGGCTTGATAGCCTAACCCGCGAATATATTGGGCCAGCAGGCCGGCCGTGAACGCCATGCGCGAGTAGCCCTTACCGGTAGCCACCGAAGCCGGATGGGCGGGGGAACATTGGATGGCCGCATAATCCATCTCGACGGCAATGGCGACGGCATATTGAAATTCATCAGGTATTGTATTTTCTGCAGTTTTGCCACCCTGCGGGCTTAACAGGTAGGCCGGCGAATACAGCCACCTGCGATCCAGTTCGCAGATTCCGACCAAAGAGGCGCCAAAAAAAGCAGCGGCTTTTTTAACACCCCGGGTAATCGATGCCGGATCCTTATCTGCCAGCTTTAATCCCTTCGGAACCCTGGGATAATTGTAATGCCCGTTCCAGTGCCAGTCATAAAATCCCACGCGGCCGCCGCGCACGCCCTGGGCAAATTCGTTTTCCAGGCGCCAGGCTGCATTTACCAGAGATTGATCCTGCAGCCGGTAACCGGCTTTGTCTTGCGGCATCACCGGTTTGCGATAAAAACGTTCTCCCAGATCCATCATCTGCGGATCCCAGAAGGGACGTTTAAACATTTCATTTTTCTGATCGTACGGTTTAACCTCACCAACCACATATCGACTTGCGCCCTGTTCAACATGCTTGTAACAATGCATTCTTATTTTGCCTTTTGTTATTTAAAAAATTAATTCGGCAATGCTGCCAGTACATTTGCGATAAACTCATCTGAATTCCAGGATTTACGATCGCTGGTGGCGCCGAATCGCACCAATACGAGCTTTTGGGAAGGAATGATGATAATTTTCTGCTCTTGAAATCCCAATGCGGCAAACGCATCCCGCGGCGCGCTGGGCCACCTTTGATCCTTCGGATCCGTTGGTGAACCGGCATTCAACCAAAAAAGAGCGCCGTACTCCCCCCGGGGAGCTTGCGGCGTCGGCGTGACGGAATATTTAACCCAGCCCGGAGGCAGAATTCGTTCACCCTGCCAGACACCGTCTTGAAGATACAGCAGACCAAATCTGGCCCAGTCCCGTGGTGTTGCAAATGTGTAGGATGACCCCACAAAGGTTCCGGATGCGTCCGGCTCCATAACCGCACTGAACATGCCGATTTTATAAAATAATTCCTCACGGATAAAGGTATAGTAGTCCGGGTAGTTTTTTTCAGCCGCCTGCCGCACGATATGGGCAATAATGTCGGCCGACCCACTGGAATAGTTCCATTGGGCGCCGGGTTTTGCCACCATGGGTTTGGCGGCGGCATAGGCCGCAAAATCATAGCTTTCGTACAACATTCGCGTCGTGTCATCGGGCGGCAGGTAAGACTCTTCAAATTCAAGCCCATCGACCATGCGCAGCAGTTGATCGAGGGTGAATTCCCGGCGGGGGTCGCCATCGTTTTGCCATTCTGCCACCGGTGCCGGTGCGTTGATGTCCAGCCAGCGGTTTTTTACCTGAATACCGACCAGCGCATTGGTGACACTTTTGCTCATCGACCAACTCAGAAGCGGCATATCTTTATGGAAACCCCCGGCGTATCGCTCGGCCACGAGTCGTCCTTCGTAAACAACGATGATGGCCCGGGTTTTTTTGGGTTTGTCGGGTCCGGGCTCGGCAAAGGCAGCATCCAGAGCAGTTTTTAACCTGGCGCGATCGATGCCGACTGAAGCGGGATCCACCGGTCCCTGACTGCCTTCGGGCCAGGGTAAATCATCCCGCCGGGCAGGTCGGACATCGACGGCAGTTTGCTTATAAAAGGTCTGCCGGCGCATTTTTTCTGCGGTAGTTCCAATTACCAGGGAACACCCGCAGCCCTCCCGATAGATGGCCGTTGTGGTGAAAAGGCCGAACGCATCTGCACTGACGGAATAATGTTCGCGGTTCACCTGCCAATCGACAAAGATGGAAATCGGATTTATCGGGGCGACATCCTCCTGAAACACAATATCAGGATTCCGCTGGGAAATAAAAGTACTGGAACACAGGTACTTGGCCACAAAGCCCGTCCCCAAAGGCAGCGCATTTTTTAAAAACCAGGCAAAAGCACCCAGAACCACGATCAAGAATATTCCGAAAACGATCAAGCCAATTTTAAGCCAGCGCTTCATATACTCCAGTTCTCCTCATGTTTAATTCCAAAGTCCTCTTGTAGGGCAGATCAAAGCCGAGCCCTCTGGAACCGGATCCATTACTTAAGTGTCCTTTTGATGGAAATTTGGTGCGCTTGATAATCAACCGATATAAAAAAGCTTCCTGATGCGGGGCAATATAAAAGAACAGGGCCTGGATGTCAAAGGGCTTGTTGGACTGCCGATCCGACCAAATGCTTGCATGAATACCGCTGTTCTGACACCGATGTGAAAACCGGTTCAATCTTGCTAATTATTTTCAAATGAGCTATCGACTTAAATTTATTCAAATCAACAGCCACATGAACTTGGAGGTGTTATGTCAGACAGGTACACCATCGATCCCATGGTTTTCGATCCGGCCAGCATTGGTATTGATACAGCAGAATTAAATTCTAACATTGAGAAGGAACTCTCAGCATTGCCGCCGACATATACATTCCGGCCCCAGGATATACGAGCCGCCCGGCTCGCCGGCAGGTCCATCTGGGGGCCTATTCGTTATGTTGCCGAAGCTCAGGATCGCAAGATTCCGGGTCCGGCCGGTGAAATTTCCCTGCGGGTATTTGTACCGGACAAAGTCAACGCCGTCTATTTGCACATCCACGGCGGTGGATTTATGCTCGGCCGGGCGGATCATTTTGATGAATTGCTGAATTCCATCGCCCAAAAATGTCAGGTGGCCGTGGTCAGCGTGGATTACCGGCTGGCACCTGAAAATCCTTACCCGGCGGGCCCGGATGACTGTGAAGCCGGGGCTGTCTGGCTGGTGGAAAACAGTCTGGCGGAATTCGGCTCGCAAAAACTGATTATCGGGGGAGAGTCAGCCGGGGCGAACCTGGCGGCGGTAACCCTTCTGAGAATGCGTGACTGGCACGGGTTTGGCGGATTTTGCGCCGCGGTATTAAATTATGGCGTATATGATCTGTCGATGACACCCAGCGCCCGGAATTGGGGTGAAAAAAATTTGATTTTAACCACCAAGCTTATGAGATGGTTCAACGAAAATTATGTTTCATCCGGCGACTTTTGCGATCACGACATCTCGCCGCTGTACGCCGATCTTAACGGGATGCCGCCGGCTCTGTTTACGGTCGGAACCATGGATCCACTGATTGACGATTCTCTGTTTATGCACATGCGCTGGCTGGCGGCGGCCAACAAGTCTGAGCTGGCAATCTATCCCGGCGGCATCCATGCCTTTGATGCATTCCCGATCGAGCTCACCCGCAAGGCCAACGCCCGGATCAGAGAGTTTATTAAAAGAATAACCAGTGACTAGTTACTTTTAGAGGTATGGATTCTATCTAATTTGTTAAAATTAGACAGGATTTACAGGATTATCAGGATACATTTTTGTCTTCATCATTTTCCGGAAGAAATTGATTAAACCCAATCCACCTTCGGTGGAAAGTAGGATGGGGCACCGTACCCGTCTGGTTCGGACGGAACGGTGGCCGTCCCTACATAATCTCCATACTAAAATTGTGATTGCTCTATTCATGTTTTAAGTTGCCTCGCCGCAGGCGATGGGGCATTCTTTCTTTCATCCGGAAACAAAGAATAAAAAATCCAATAAATCCTGTAAATCCTGTCAAAGAAAAAGAGGATATAATCGAATCCATTCAATAAATTCGTCATTTGCCATTCGACATTCGTCATTTGCCAGCCCAGAGGGGGTTTTTATTTTTCAACGATTTAATTCACCATCCTGGATATTGTTTCTGCTCTCGGCTTCGGTCGGCGTGGCCATGATCGGACTGGGCATTATCTGGCCCCTGGTGCCGGTATATGCCGTGGAGCTGGGAGCCGGCGGATTTCAGGTGGGGCTGATTATTGCCAGTTTCAACCTGGCCCGGGCATTTTTTTACCCCCTGTCAGGGCGCCTTTCGGACCGCTGGGGCCGCAAGCCGTTTATTGCGCTGGGCCTTTTGCTCTATGCCCTGGTGTCTGTTTTTTACGTTATGGCCACCCGGGTTGAAACCCTTATTTTGGTGCGCTTGCTGCACGGGATGACATCGGTTCTAGTCGCCCCGGTTGCCATGGCCCTGGTAGCGGATATTGCACCCAAAAATCGGCTGGGTCTTTATTTAGGGACGCAAAACATGGCGGTTATGCTCGGGTTGGGCGTGGGACCTGTGGCCGGTGGAATTATTCGCGACTACTTTGGCATGAATACGGCATTTTATGCCATGGGGGGCTTGGCGCTGCTGACTTTTCTGGGGGTTGCCGCCTTTTTGCCCGGAGACCGCCATCGCAAGCTGAATCAAAAGCGACAGTCGATCCCACCAATAAAAACGCTCTTGAAAAATCGCATCATTTTAGGGCTTTTTCTGCTACGTTTCTTTCTGGCAGCCGGCCAGGGGAGTGTTTACACCTTTTTGCCGCTATTGGCGCTGCAAATCCAGATTACCAGTTCCCAGGTTGGAATTATTCTCGGCGCCAATATTTTCTTGATTGCATTTTTACAGCGACTCTGCGGAGGCCTGGCGGATCGAATAAACCCGATGTATATGATAATTGCCGGATCGCTGATCTCCGGGCTGGCCGTTTGGGGCATTCCGCTGGGTCAGGGGTTTGTAATGGTTTTATCCTGTAACATTTTGATGGGCATCGGCAACGGGGTCTCGATGCCCGGCGGTTTGGTACTGACCGGCCGGGCAGGCAAACAACTGGGAATGGGCGCCACGATGGGTTTGACGGATGCCGGCTGGAGCCTGGGTATGATTGTTTCTCCGATTATATCCGGTGTGATTATGGACCGCCTGGGGCTGAACAGCATTTTCTATGCCGGTGGAGTCCTGATCATCATCGGTACGGTAATAGTTGCGGTCGTTCTTAAAGGTTACGGGAAAGATACAACGGCTGCGCCCGGGGCGGAGCTTGAAGTAGACTAACTCTATAATTGAATACCATATTGCATTCGGCTTAAGGTGTTCAGACGAAAACCATTGACAATATGGATTGATCCTGGATCCTGGTTATTGGATACGGCTCGACTGAGCTCGCCGAAGTCTGGATGTTTCTGGATTTGATTCCCGGTGCATTCCTGATTATCCAGCATCAAGTATCGAGAATCCAGCATCGACCTCGTCAAGGTGACCTTCTTGCACCGACATCTCCTATATTTGGTATATAGCTTTATGCAACTTTAGGGTTAAGTTGATTGGGGTAGACCGGCTACAGGTGGAATCATCCTAATTCATGATTTCTGTTGGCTGTCTGACCTTTCGGTGAACGGTGGTCTTTAGCTATACTGTCGTTCAAACTGCCGTTTTCTCTTAAAATGGTATTTCCGGCAGCTTTTACAGTAAATCAGCTCATGAGTCCGCAGCCTGAGCACGCATTGCCAGCAGACAAAAAGCTTTTTGCCATCGGCAAATATCTTTGATCTTCTTTTGCATTCCTGGTCACAGATCATACAGTCCATGAAGGCCGACTTTATCCAATCCACCCTCCGATTGTCAAATCCGGTGACAATCAATTGACCGGCAATAGGGAACCATAGGATTTTAAGGGGCTACTTTAACCAGCAGACTCAAACCGGTTTTATAATTCTTAAATCACCATCGAGCCGTCATTGACGCAGCAGCTTCAAATCAACGATTTTCAGGAGAAAATAAAAAATCTGAAGATGTAAAGATAAGACCCAAGTCCGCCATCGAAACGTTTTCCTATTGACAATTTTGCATACATAAGCGATAAAGTAACAGTTCACGATTTCGTGGGTCCAATAATCCGAATCTCATAAATCCTCTCTGGGAATCAACGCCCTACAAACGGCAAATAATGTTCCCTGATAGAACCAGATCATCATCGGACCTTTGCGGCAGAGTCAGAAGTGACTCTGCCTTTCTATTTAGATTATAAAAGTAGTATCAAAGGAGTTTTGAAATATGTCTGAAGGAACGGTTAAGTGGTTTAACAAGAAAAAGAATTTCGGATTTATTGAATCCGAAGGCCAGGAAGATATATTCTTTCACGGTTCGAAAATTGTTGATCATGGTTTTTTTGGTTTACAAGCCAACGATCGCGTCACTTTTGAGGCTAGGGATACCCCCCAAGGTCGTCAGGCAGTTAACGTAAAAGTTGCCCGATAATCATTTGTCCAATTGAATCTAATAAATTGGGATTTTCGACTAAAGAGGACTGACCCCGCACGATCACTTTGATGGAATTCAACCAGCACTCGGCGTAGCTCCTGTCCGCTCTTAAGCCATATTTTCCCTGCCTGCCTACAAGCTTATTTAAGACTTAAACAATGCAATCAAATAAATCTCCACATCCAGTACACCCCTTATCTTTTTGAACAAGGCTTACTGCAGGGACCTGGTTTGCGGAATATATATCGAAACCACGGTGCCGCTATCCAATTTGGAATCAACCCCGATCCAACCCTCATGATTTTTAACAATTCCGTAAACCGCAGCCATTCCCAGTCCACGTCCGGGAGATTTGGTGCTAAAAAAGGGTTCAAATATCCTTTGGCGGGTTTTCTCATCCATGCCGGGGCCGTTGTCTTCTACCTGCAGGCAGGCATACAAACCGGGGTTTAGACCTGCATTGCGGCGCGCCAATGTTTCATCGACCGTGGTATTTTGGGTTTTAATACAGATACGGCCGCTGTTTTCCATCGCTTCACAAGCGTTGGAAAGCAGGGCTGCCAGGATGAGTTGAAATTGGCTGACATCAATTTCAACTTGCGCAACGTCATCTTGCAGTTCGGTTATAACTTTAATCACCGGGTTCAGTGAATGGCGGATCACAGCTAAAGCATTTTGAACGAAATCATTTAAAGACACGGATTGGAGGAAATATTTACCGCCGCGGGCATAGGCCAGCATCTGATTAGTCAGGGCAGCCATGCGAACGCTGGACGTCGTGATCTGGTCAACATATTTTTCAATAGGGCTATTTTGGGGTTGTTCCAATTTTAGCAGATCAATATTTCCGACGATGACCGACAATGCATTGTTAAATTCATGAGCGACTCCGCCGGCCAAGGTGGCGATGGCTTCCATTTTCCAGGCTTGCCTGAGCCGTAATTGCAGTTTCCTTAAATCGGTAATGTCGACAATACTGGTTCTGACACCGGTTGTAGTATCGCCCTCGTGAATCGGGGCCGAATTTACGATCAGCAATAGTTCCGCCCCTGTCTTATCCACCATTCGATATTCGGTTGAGCCAAGACTCTGTCCCCTTAGCACCTGCGCAAAACGTCTTCGCGCTTTCATCTGCTCTTCGGCCGGCAGCAGGTCCGTTATATACACTCCCTGCGCCACGTCATCATTTGAAAACTTAAAAAGCTCTATCCCGGCCTTGTTGATGAACGTAATACGCTGATTTGCATCAACTTCGCAGATGACGGAAGGCAACAGGTCGGACATTTCCCGAAACCGTTTTTCACTTCCGCGCAGCTTTTTATCCATTTCGGCTTTGTAGAGACCGATTTCGATGGCCGATTGCAGTTCTTTTTTGGTAAACGGCTTTAAAAGATAGCCAAAAGGCTCGGTATTTTTGGCCCTCTCCAGCAAGGCCTGGTTCGCAAAAGCGGTCAGGAAAATGACCGGTATGTTAAACTGGGCGTGCATTTTCTGGGCTGTCTGAATGCCGTCCAGAGCGCCTTTCAGGACGATGTCCATTATTATCAGGTCGGGCCGCTCATTTTGGGCCTGTCGCAATGCCGACTCTCCCGACTCAAAACTGCCGCAAATCGCATAACCCATATCCGTCAGGCTGACAGCTAAATCCTGCGCCACAATAAACTCATCTTCTACGATCATAATGGATGTCATATTAACAAAGCCTGTCCTGTTTTTGGCAATTCGCAGGGAAACTGAATCGTAAACCGCGTCCCTTCCTCCCGGCTTATTTCAACCCGTCCGCCCATTTGGCTTTCAACCAGACCCCATACCAGTTTCAGTCCCAGCGTATTGCTATCATGGATGTCGAAATTCGCAGGTAGCCCCGCACCGTTGTCGCAGACAATTAGACCGACACCATCCTTGGCCGTTAGAAAGGCTTCGATCCTGATTTCGCCGGCTCGTTCCGGAAAGGCGTACTTGAGGGCATTGGCGATAAGCTCGTTGATAACCAACCCGCAAGGTATCGCGTGGTCAATTCCCAAGTAAATGTGTTCTGCCTTGACGCAGATATTTATCCGGCCCGGAGAAATGTTGTGCATTCCCACTAAACCTGAAACCAACCCTTTGATATAAGCGTTCAGGTCAATTTTTGAGAGTGAATCGGACTGATACAGCATTTCATGTATCATGGCCATGGCGTTGATGCGGCTGCGGGTTTCACGGAAACACGCTTTCAATCTTTCATCCTGTATGTTGACGGCCTGAAGGTTCAACAAACTGCGGATAACCTGCATGTTATTCTTTACACGATGGTGAATCTCCTGCAGCAGGACCTCTTTTTCCCGCAAGGAGGCCCTTAATTGCCTTTCACTCCGGCGCAGAGCGTCTTCGACGTTTTGCCGTTCTCCGATCTCGCTTTTCAAATCCTGATTGGCCTGTTCTAATTTCTGATGGGCGGACCTGAGGATTTTTTCCGCCCGGTGCCGCTCGGAAATATCCTTGATCGCCGACCGGCAAAAAATAGTTTGTCCGGCATCGGTAACAAAAGGCATGCTCACGATTTCGGCCGGAAATATCGGCTGGTCTTTGACAGCGAGCCATATCGTATCGTTGGCGGTACTGCCGCTCATCACGTGTCGGAGGTGTTTGGCGAATTCGTTCTTTGACTTTTTGTCCAGAAAGATGCGGAACGGTTTGCCGGTCAGATGGCTTCGATAGCGGCCCAATAGTTCGGCACCGGTCAGATTTACTTCCAGTATTTTGCCAAGCGGATCGAAATTAAAAAAACCGACCGGCGCAAAATTATACAGATCCTGGTATTTGCGGTTGGTCGCCTCGATTTCCGACTGGGCCAGAATCAGATCTTCATTCTGGGCCCTTAATTCTTCCTGGTGAATGTGAAGTTCCTGGAGGGTATCCTTGAGCAGATTTTCGGCATGAATCCGTTTTTCCAATTGCATTTCCAATTCGGAGAGCTTCTGCTTAAGCCGCCGGTTCTCAAATTGTAATTCGGATCCATTTTCGGCATCGGATTTCATTTTATTCCCCGCGAGACAGCACTGGTGGCCCGGAACGTGCTTCGTCGGAAAACGCTCAACCCAAGCTGCCCTGACCACGGACAGATTTTTGTTTGGTGAGTATCATCGCAATTTTTTGGGAAAGTTGCGTCAAATCAAACGGCTTTTGAATAAAATCCTGCCGGTCCCGGGCAACGATCTCGCCGGCCTGGCCTTTCTCGCTATAGCCGCTGGACAACAGCACTTTAATTTGGGGGTTGATTTCTTTGAGACGGTTGTAAGTTTCAAAACCACTCATCGCCGGCATGATCATATCCAGGATAACCAGGTCGACGTCTTGACACCATTTCTGATAGATTTCTACGGCCTGCTCGCCGTTTTCGGCGGCGATGACCCGGTAGCCTAAGCGCTCAAGCAGTTTGCCGGAGACATCAAGGATCATCTCTTCATCATCAAACAGGTCGCGGTACTTGCGCTGCGACTGCGTAATTTCTTTTTGCGCGGTAATCAGATCTTCGTTCTGGGTGCGCAATTCTTCCTCATGAACCCGCAGGCTGTGCAGGGTTTCATTCAGCCGGGTTTCCAGGTCCTTTTGCCGGCCAAGGCGTTCTTTTAACCGCTGGATCTCCTCATGCAGATCAGAGATCTGTTCGGGGCTGAATTTGTCGGCGGATTTGGGCATATTATTATCTCCAGCCGGTTTTACTAATCGACCGGCTGTGCTTGCTTGTGCTCCGTCAGATCCCGGATGATGCCAACGAACTTGCGTTGCCCGAATACCCACATTTCCGTAACGGCCAGATCCATGGGGAAGGTCAGCCCGCTCTTGCGTTGCCCCGTGACTTCACGTCCGAGGCCGATAATTTTGGCTTTGCCGGTTTTTATATAATTTTCAATATATTCATTATGTTCGCTGCGATACGGCTCGGGCTGCAACAGCGCGACATTTTGTCCCGCGACTTCATCGCTGCGATACCCGAAAATACGCTCGGCCGCCGGATTGAACGATTCAATGATCCCCGTTTCGTTCGCGACGACGATGCCGTCAAACACATTATCCAACACGGCACGCAGGATCGTATTGCTTTCTTTCAGGGCTATTTCGGTTTGCTGAATATTGGACAAATCAATAAATGTCAACATCGCTCCCACCGGCCGGCCGAATTCGCTCAGGTACGGTGTAACGCGCATCAGGAATCTGCCGGAATCGATATTGAGTTCATGTTCGCATTCTTTGCCATTTTCGATTACCGTTAACAGCATGCCCCGCAGATCCGGCAGGCTGAGCGCTGAAGGAATCGAGGTGATTACATGGCCGTAATCGGAGGTGGTGAGCTGGAAAAACCGTTTGACCGTCGGGGTGAAGCGGGTAATTTTAAGATCATTGTTGACGATAATCATGGCGATTCCGCTTCGATTGAGGATGTTTTCCAGATCGGTGTTGGCCTCGGCCAGCTCGCCCGATTTGACCTGCAGCTCCTCATTGACGGTGGTAAGCTCTTCGTTGGTGGATTGCAGCTCCTCGTTGGATGTTTCCAGCTCTTCGTTGGATGACTGAAGTTCTTCGTTGGCCGACTGCAATTCCTCATTGAGCGACTGCAGTTCTTCATTGCTGGTTTCCAACTCTTCCACCGTGGTTTGCAGATGTTCGCGCGCAGCGGCCAGTTCCTGCTCCAGCTCCAACATACGCGGGTCGCCGGCTGTGTCTCCGACAAGCGTTTCCTGTTCGGTTTCAGCCAGCGGTGCGACTTCTTCGAACATGACCAGGGTCAGGTTGACCGACTCGGTTTGGGCCCCCGCAGGGCCGGCGTGCAAAATGAGTTTGCGGGGTTGGCCATTGTACTTGAAAGTAATTTTGTTGCTGCGAACAAACTGGTTTTCGCGCGTGGCCTTGTGGATAAGAGCCCGCAGATCGAGCCGTAATTCGGGCCTGGCCATGTTGAGAATGTTTAATCCGACTTCGCCCTGGGCCAGTGTCAGATAGGGCGCGACTTCGCCTTGGACGAAAATGATCTCCTGTCGGTCATCGATCATGACTGCACAATTGCCCATGGCGTTGATGACCGATTCGGCAAAAATCTGTTTGATGGAGATCTCCTTGTTCTTGGGAGTAATGGGGGCGGGACCTTTGCCGGTGTAGCTAAGGTGTCTGCCCAATCCGAAATCGACGACCGGTGTTCGCAGCGTCCCCCGGCGCTGAAATATCTTCCACTTTTTGACCAGGGGAACGAACAGGTCGGCAAATTGTCCGATAGACTCGGATTTGCCCAGAAACAGCAAGCCCTCCGGATTGAGGATATAATGAAACATGGGGACAATTTTTTTTTGAAGGCTGCTGTTGAAATAAATCAACAGATTGCGGCAGGAGATAAGATCCAGATGCGAAAAAGGCGGATCGCGGGTCAGATCCTGCTTGGCAAACACAATCATTTCGCGAATCGACTTGACCACCTGAACGGTATTATCGGCATGGGTAAAGAATTTATCCAACAGGTATTCATCCACATCAACGACGGTAGCCGTCGCATAGATGCCTTTGCGGGCGTGCATGATGGCATCCTGATCCAGGTCGGATCCGAAGATTTGAATATTGTATTGGTTTACGTCCTTACCCAATTGCCAGTAAAGCAGCATGGCGATGGAGTAGGCCTCTTCCCCGGTGGCGCAACCGGGCACCCAGATACGAATGTCGTCACCCTTATTTTTGGTTTTGAGCGTTTGGGGCAGGACGCGTTTCAGCGCCTGAAAGGCCTCGCGATCTCTGAAAAAACCGGTTACCGAAATCAGAATATCTTTGAACAGCAGATCCAGCTCTACCGGCACCTGCTTGATGTAATGGAGATAGTCTGCCAGGGATCGGATCTTGTGCAGCGCCATTCGGCGTCCCAACCGCCGATTGATGGTGGCCAGTTTGTAATCTGTCAGATCGGCTCCGGTGCGCTCGGCGATCATCTGCAGAATGCGGTCGATATCCTTGGGGGCCTCAGCTTCGGGCGGTATCTTGGGCACCAGGTTGGGATATTTGATGGCGACCTGCAGTTCCTTCCCGATATTGGCCGGATCGACGACCAGGTCGACATGCCCGGTTTCGATGGCCGCGCGGGGCATGCCGTTGTAACGGGCGGTTTCCTCGCTTTGCACGATCGTAATTCCGCCCCCGGCCTTGATGGCCCTGATGCCGTGGGCACCGTCTGAACCGGTGCCCGAAAGAACAATACCCACAGCGCGGTCCGCCTTGCTTTCGGCCAGGGAAGTAAAAAAATAGTCGATCGAAGGCTTGGGGCCGATTGCCGATGACGGTTTGCTCAATTGAAGCACCTTGCCGACGATTTTTACATTCCGGCCGGGTGGGGTGATATAGACATTGTTGGCCTCCAGGAATTGGCCGTCGACGATTTCCAGGACATCCATATTCGTGTGACGATCCAGCAGTGAGGCCATCATGCTGCGATGTTTGGGGTCCAGGTGCTGGACAATCACAAAAGCCATATTGGCGTTCGTCGGCAGACCCGGCAGGACATGTTTATAGGCTTCCAGCCCCCCGGCCGAGGCGCCGATGCCCACAACGATCAGGTCATTCGACGAGGCTGCGGAAGTTTTTGCGGTAGTGGGCGTCTTGCGGGCCGACGGGGTTTTTGTTTTTTTACGGGCAGCTTTGGGATTCGGTTTGGTCGTTTTGGGCTGAACCTTCGTCTTCTCAGTGGCCATGGCGGCACCTCGTCGGTTGGATAAGAAAGGCTGAAACGATTACATCAGTTGACACCGGGTTGCTCAAGCGCCGATGTCCTCTTAATAATAACTACGAAAACACCTTGGGCAAATTTTTGTTTGGCTTCCGCCCTCTGTTTAGCCTAAGTCGGATTTAAACAATTCAACCGAATTAATCCTCACATCCAGCAATTCCGCAACTTTGAGTTTGGCCCGCATGCCTTTCGGACTGCCGGCGACAGCGGTAATCATACCGATTCCCAGCTGTTCCCTGAGTTGACGGATGACTTCCTCGTTGGTCAGGTCTGATATTTCTACCTTCAGTTTTTCTGCCACATATTGTTTTGCTTCAGCGAGTTTCATTTTTTTAATCAGCTGCATCCAGGCCACCAGATCTCCAGTGGTTCGGATGCCGCCCATACCGGAAGCAAAGATATGCGCCAGGTGCATCCCGAACGGGTCGCCTACGCCAATCTACAAGCCGTCCGCCTTGCCGATCTGCACCAGTGATTTGGATGCCCGCGTGACACTGTCAATCGGCGGCGCCTCCATCATCGGAACACCGCCGACACCCATGCCGACATTTACATGGACCGGGATAGCTACGGCTGCCACGGCTTCTTTGACGAAGGTCGCGGCCCGTGCGACATTCCAAGCCAGGGATTCATTGGTGCTGGTACCGACGGCTACTCCGAAGATACTGGCGCCGGCCGCTTCCGCGATGCGGGCCTGCTGGTGGGGATACATTCCGGCCAGCTGTTCGCCCTGAAAAGTAATCTCCCCGTGCATTCCTAAAACAAAATCGCCTGCGCCTCCCAGGATGATCGGCATGTCCGGGGCTGCTTTTCTCAGATCACCAATGGCCTGTAACGCGGCCAATAAATCAGCATCTCCGGCCGAACCGGCGGTATCCAGATTGAGCCCTTCACAGCCGACACCGTTTAATTTTTTGCCGACATAAACCAGATCTTCGCGCAATTGGGCGGCCGCCGCCTCCTGTACTTCCTGGGCTTCCTTGATTTTTCCCAGGGGCAGAAGATCGGCCGGATTTATGTGGGGCCCGTCCGGCTGAAAGTACAAGCCCATATTGGGCTGGGCGCCGTATAAAAACGGGGCGGTGGTCATCATCGAGGTCGTGTAATACTCATTCATCTCCGAATTGATGATGGGCTTAACCGGTTTGAAGCTGTAATCACTGTGCCCCATGGAGGTCGTATCCGCCGCACAGGCGCGTTCGTAGGTCAATATCGCCTGCATGCGGCTTAAGGATACCCCGACACCGCCGCTGTCCTGACCGGAATAAAAACTCATCGAACAACCGTCATCTGTGACAATCACCTCCTGACCGGGCCTAACGCTGACGGCCCGGGAGGGCTCGGCCATGATTTCAAAGAGGGCTTCCCTTTCCTCGGCGGTGAGCTCCGGAATTTCAGCATTCTGCGCAGCCTCCCGGGTGCCGGCCAGAATGTCTTCTTTAATTTCCGCGGCTGCCATGGAAACCAATTCGCCGTCTCCCATGCGGATTTTAATTTTATCCTTCATGAGTATTTTTCTCCCGTTTATTCACCGATATTCTCTGACTTGACCATAACTGAAAATGCCAAAATTGACTAAAATGCACTAAAATGCCTAAAGTTTAGGAGTCGCTACGCCCCATCTATTTATCGAGAAGCAATGCCTGGTGCATAAGATCGGAAGATCTGAAAAATGATTTTGGGGCGCACTCTATGTCTCTGATTAAATCGAAAGTATACCATAATTTTAGTCATTTTAGTCATTTGCAAATTTTTAAACTTAAATCCCCAACTCTCCTTCGGTTTCGGTGATAATCGCCTGCATGTCCGCCACGACCTTCTCAGGTAAGGGCAGCGGCTGATGGTTTTGCAGTATATCCCGTGTTTTTTCCGCAGCTTTAGTATAGCTGTCGGTAGCACCCGCGGCTTGCCACTTTTCCCTCCGGTTGCGATCGATAAATTCCGGCTGAGAATGGGAGCGCACATGTTTTAACGTGTGTTGCTGGGTCAAAAAGTCTTTAGCAGGTCCCACCGCCTTAATGACATCAACAGCCAGGGATTCGTCGTCAACCACAAAACCGCCGATGGTATGTTTGATCATCCTGACAAATTCATTGTCTAAAACCAGCTGGGCGAAATCGAAGGTGAGGCCGCTTTCGAGCATTCCCGGTCCGTAAATCAGATTGGCACCTGCCAATGCGGGTATCAGTCCGGTGAGCGTCTTCTCGTGGCCCATCTGGGAATCGGATATTTTGGAATCACTCTACCCGCCGGCGACATAACTGGGCAGGGCATAGTAGCGGGCCAGTCTTGCAACTGCGCCGCTGATGATGGCACACTCGGGTGTTCCCACGGAGGCTGCGCCGATCCTCAGGTCCATCGCGGTGGTTGAGCTGCCGTATATTACGGGCGCACCTTTGCATGTGAGCTGGTTCAGGGTAATGCCCCCGAGGACTTCGGCGTTGTGGGTAACCAGGGTTCCGGCCAGGGTTACCGGCGACGTGCCGCCGGCCATGGCCATGGACAGAATATTGATCACCGACCCGCTGCGGGCAGCTTCCATAATAATATCGCAGCATTCACGGATCAACTGCAGCGGACTGACCGGGCAGGTCGTGAAAGACAAGATGGGCCGTTCTTTTAATTTTTTGATTCCTCCGACAATCGTGCCGGCCATTTTGACCAGTTTTTTTAACAAGAATCCGCTGCCGGGGCCGACGCAGCAATGCTTGGTGGTATTGGTCAGCATGGCTTCAGCGTTGTGCAGCGAGATGACTTCATGAGGGACATCGCTGGATCCAACTGCTTTTTCACAAACATCGATCCCGTCCAGGTAATCGACCAGCTTTGCGGCGTCGGCCAGATCGGATTTGACAGGCGGGCGGCGTTGACCGCTATACGGATCGACCACCTCGATGCCTTCGCTGAAGTTGGTAAAGTGCACCCGGCCGGCCTCCAGCACTTTGTCGCGGTCGGGATCGCGACCGGCCAGCAGAATTTTGGAAGGTGCGGATCGAATCGCATCCTCTACCAGATAGGGCGGCAGTCTAACGATTTTCTTTTGGCGATCCACCTCGGCGCCGGCCCCGTCAAAGATATCTAGGGCTTCATCTGTCTCGATAAAAAGCCCTGTTTTTTCAAGCACTTCTATTGTGGTCAGGTGAATATCAAATAATTCGTCGTCCGTCAGAAAATTCAGGCCTAACCCCTGGCTGCGATGTTTACCCGGATGGAAATTTCGCATTTCGATTAAATCCTTTTATACATAGCGTCTTAAGCTGTTGCGTTATCGTTGCCCGGATCGTTCATTCTGGAAACTGCCGCTTCGTATTAAAAACACATAAACGCCGTGTTTGTATAATGATTTTTGTCATTATGCATCGCTCAGATCGATGTTTTGAGACACCTTCTAACAAAGGGTCGATTGAAAATCAACATCTACTTAATGGCTTGACACTCGTACAACGTCAGTCTATTTATTATTTGTAACGCTCATCAAAGACTGAAAAATCAGGTTATGGATAGATCCCGCTGGTTTGGTATCCTATTGGTTGATCTTGACAGAGCGGCCCTTGAACGGATAACGGATAAATTGATGCCGTATCAACCGATTGCGGGGGGTGGATCGATAGTAGATCACGTGGACTCTAAATTCACGCAGCTCGGTGCGACACCGTGACCTCCCGCCACCACTGCCAATTTATTGCACTGCGGTCAATGGGATGCGGTAATTATTAGAATTATGAGGAAAAGCTAATCCAAAAGTTAATTGTTAATGGTTATTCGTTATTGGAAACGAAACCATACTTATTTATTTTAAAACCAGTAACTCATAACAAATAACTTTCTTTTTTATGGGAGGTTGCTTTGAGTATTGCCTGGACCGAAATCCAGCAGGCACGCCTGATAGAGTTGGCGGCCGATGAAGTCGAGCTCGCCATGCAATTTGAAGACACGTCGGTTCGTGACAGAGCATTCCAACAACTTGAGAAACAGCTGGTCAAAGTTGAGCGGCAGAAGCTGCAGGAATTGCGTGAAGGCCCTCGCCGACCCAGGCTTTGCCGGCTGGAGCGCCGTTTGGCGGATCTGCTGGTCGAAAACAATTTTGTCCAGGTGACCACCCCGACCATCCTGTCGAAAGGCCTGTTAGCTAAAATGTCGATTGATGACAACCACCCGCTGGCAGCACAGATATTCTGGCTGGGTAATGACAAGTGTCTGCGTCCGATGCTGGCGCCGCATTTATATTTTGTGCTCAAAGACCTGCTGCGGTTGTGGGAGAAACCGGTGCGGATATTCGAGATCGGCTCCTGTTTCCGTAAAGAGTCGCAGGGTGCCCAGCATTCGAATGAATTTACCATGCTCAACCTGGTAGAGATGGGACTTGCAGAAGACCAGCGGCTGGCAAGACTTGAGGAAATGGCGGCCCTGGTTACAGCGGCGGCCGGCATCGATGACTATATTCTTCAATCGGAAGACTCCGCCGTATACGGTGAGACCATAGATATTTTAGCCGGCCAGGATCGGTTGGAGATTGGCTCCGCCGCAATGGGGCCCCACGTGCTCGATCAGGCCTGGCAAATCACGGATGCCTGGATGGGTATTGGATTCGGACTCGAGCGCTTGCTCATGATTGCGGACAAAAGCAGGAGCCTGGGAAAAATGGGCAGAAGTCTGGCTTATCTGGATGGGATCCGTCTGAATATATAGTAGTTCATAGTTCATAGCTGATAGGATGAAGGCATAGAAACTCGTAGCTCTTAGCTCACAGCTCATAGCTGATGGTTCCCCCGATAAACCATTCGGGTATGGCGATTGTTAATCAATACAGTGAGCAAATTCCATGGCTTGAAACCCTTGAACCCTGAACCGTGAACCGATCAGTTCAGGTTGTATGGAGATCACAAAGCATTGGGAGAAAAGTCGCCTAGCAGGCCGCCTGTCAAAAGGTACTACCGCAAGCGGGTGGAACTTTTCCGGCTGATTGATAAAATAAAACTCTGGCCTTCGCGGACAGGCCTGCTGCACGGTATCAAGACGATCGAGGTGATCGGAGATCAGGCACGAATTACGACCCACTGCAACAAAACCTTCCTGATTTCCAACTCCAAAAACAGCCGGGCGGCACGCTGGCTCAGAAACAAATGGTTCAAGGGGGTGTGCGGGACCTGCCGGGTTCCCGAATGGAAACTGGAAAAGTACTCGGCTACCCAATTCAGACGTCAGTACGGATCGGCTCTGTTAAAGGAAAATGAATCGAATGGGAAGTAAAGGTTCAGGGTTCAAGGGTTCAATGTTCAGGGATAGAAGGATTCGGATCTTAGCTTATTTTTTCGGTGCCATGATTTTTAAGGCTTTCCTTCAATATTAACCTCTGAACGATGAACCTCCGAACCTTGAACCCATCGACGAAGGAGATATACATGCATCCATTAATCGAAACGTTGGTAAAAGACGGTCCGGCCGTGACGGACGGTTCCTGGGGCACCCAGATGCAAAAACGCGGCTTAACCCGGGGGCAGAATCCGGATTCATGGAATCTGAGCCATGCGGACCAGGTCCGGGAGGTCGCCGAACAATATGTCAACGCCGGCAGTCAGATTATATTAACCAACACCTTTGGTGCCAGCCGTCTGTCATTGGCCAACTTCCAGCTGGCCGAAAAAGCGGTTGAAATCAACATGGCCGGTGTCCGGATTTCGAAGGCAGCCGCTGCTGATCGGGCAGTTGTTTTCGCCTCCATCGGCCCGACCGGAAGAATGCTGGTAACCGGGGAAACCACGGAAGCAGAGCTGCAAAATGTTTTTGAAGAACAGGCCAATGCCCAGGCCCGGGCCGGAGCGGATGGTATTGTCATTGAAACGATGATTGATATCGAAGAGGCCCGAATTGCGGCCATTGCTGCCAAACAGACCGGATTGCCGGTCATTGTCAGTATGGTTTATGATTCCGGTGAAGATAAAGACCACACCATGATGGGCAATAGTCCGGAAGAAGTTGTGGCAGAAATTTCCAAAATTGGTGTCGACGGTATCGGCGCCAATTGCGGACAGGGAATTGAGGCGTTCTTGCCGATTTGCAGGCGCCTGCGGCAGGTTACGGATCTGCCGATCTGGATCAAGCCCAATGCCGGGCTGCCGGAAGTCGTCGATGACGGTGTGATTTTTCGTACGACGCCCGGCGAATTTGTCCAACACGTACCCGAACTGATCCAGGCCGGTGCGAATTTTATCGGCGGCTGCTGCGGTACAGATCAGGAATTTGTGAAGGCAATCCGGCAAGCGGTGGTTGAATTGTAAAACCGAAGATATAGCTCTTTGGACCAGGTCATTAACGTCCTTCAATTCCGGCTTGTCCGGACTAGGAAAGCAATATGCTCGAATCCATAATTCTTCCCTTTCACGACTGGCTGGTTGAATTGCGCCGTGATCTTCACCAAATCCCTGAACTTGGCTACCAGGAGGAAAAGACGGCTGCGAAAATCTGCCAGGTGCTGGATCAACTGGAAATTCCGTACCAGAGCGCTGTCGGCAAAACCGGTGTGGTTGCCAGACTCAAGGCTGATAGACAAGGACCGCTGGTCGCCTACCGGGCCGACATGGATGCCCTGCCGCTGGAAGAAGTAAATGATGTTGCCTATAAATCCCGGCACAACGGGCTGATGCACGCCTGTGGCCATGACGGGCATGTCACGGTTGCCCTCGGGATCATTCGCTGGCTTAAGGAACAGGGGTGGCCCCGTAAAGGCTGTGGAGAAATCCTTTTTTTCTTTCAACCCGCCGAGGAGGGCGGGGCCGGCGCCAAAAAGATGCTGGACACCGGCCTGTTCGATCAGGAGCCGGTCCAAGCCATATTTGCCGGCCACATGAACCCGGAACTGCCCGTGGGAAAGGTGGAGCTTATTTACGGAACGGCCCATGCGGCCACCAATACGATCCGCATTCGAATCAAGGGCAAAGGCGGTCACGGCGCAGCCCCCCATCTTTGCATCGATCCCATTATTGCGGGGGCTCATCTGCTCACCCAACTGCAGACGGTTACCAGCCGCACGCTTTGTCCCCTGGACAGCGCCGTCCTGACCATTGGTGAGTTTCACGCCGGAACTGCTGAAAATATCATACCGGAAGAAGCCAATTTGAAGGGAACTCTGCGCACCCTGACGCCGGAGGTCCGCGAGCAGGCTGTGCGCAGGATTGATGAAATAGTCAAGAGCCTGGACCTGGCATTTGGGGTTTCAACCACCTTCAAAAATATTGAAGGCTATCCGGCTCATATCAATGATTCAGAAAAAGTGGATCACATGAAAAGCTGTGTGACCGAGGTCCTGGGTGCTGACGCCGCCCACATCGCCCGCCCCAGGATGGGTGCCGAAGATTTTTCCTATTTTTGTCAAAAATGGCCCGGTGCCATGGTGGGGCTCGGCTGTCATGATCCCGCCAGGGGATTTGAATTTGCCCTGCATTCACCTCATTTTAATATGGACGAAAGGGTTCTGGATGTCGGTGTCCGGCTAATGGGTCATGCCTTGATTCAATATATAAAAAAAGCGAAGTCAGCTTAAATTCGGATATAGAGGTTCAGCATTCCAAATTTAGCATGAATTCCTAACCTCTGAACCCGGAACCTCTGAACTCTGAACGGTTACCTCAGGGGAACACTGCTCCCTGGGTTTCACCGAAATTGGTTCGGGCGTCATATGCTCTTTCTTTTGCGGCGTATTCTGAAAGGATGCGCCGGCCAAGTTGGTTGGCTGTTTTTGCCAGAGCATCACAGGTCACCGCAGAGTCTAATCCAGCAATGGATCGTTCAATTTCAATTGCCGCCTGCCTGCCGAAATCTTTATGCCCGTTCTCATGCTGTTTTAATGACTGCAGATACGCATCCCATTTCGCCTTTAACGCCGCCGGTGCGCCGGTGCGATTGACCCAGCGCGGCAATCGAAATTCAACGGTGAGGGTTGTGGTAACAGAATTAGTTGAGCAACCATCATCGGCCAGCCGATACCGGTAATTCCATTTTACATCCCAACCCGTGTAGGCATCGTAGATGTTACCGTCCGTCCACACCACGCCGTAGATATTCATCTGCTCCCTGAGTTCGGCGGCCGTGCGGCCTTCAATATCATAATAGTCATAGCTGATTTTGATCGTTGGTTCGGCATTGGCTAAAGATGCCAGTCCTAAAAGCAGGACAATGACTAGTTTGCCGGACAGATACCCAACCCGGGCAAGCCGGAATTGAATATTTGTGGTATCGCTTCGCTCTGTCTTATTTATTAAATTGATAGAATTCCTTAAATATTCAATCTGGCTATGGCATAAATTGTGTGCAAACATGATGTGATTTCCATTGCTCCATCACTCCAGTACCGTGATTTTTTAATTCCTGCGTTCCACCAGGAGGCAACCCAAATGAGGGCTATCTTAGCCCGGATTCTTTACTCATCGGTGACGCATCCTTCTGATGCCGACTTGACATTTTTAATATACTTATAAAGGGTTCCGCGGCTTGCCTTAAACGGCGGCGCCTGCCAGGCTTTGCGCCGTGCCGCCATCTCCGTATCACTGATATCAACGTCGATGATATTCTTCTCAGAGTCGATGGTAATTTGATCGCCGTTTTTTAACAGGGCAATAGGCCCGCCTTCCTGGGCTTCGGGGGCAATGTGCCCGACAATAAACCCGTGCGACCCACCCGAAAAACGGCCATCCGTCAGCAGGGCGACGTCGTTGCCCAGACCGGCGCCCATGATGGCCGATGTGGGGGTCAGCATTTCAGGCATCCCGGGACCGCCCTTGGGACCCTCGTAGCGGATTATGATGACATCCCCGCTGTGAATTTTTTGCACTTCCAGGGCCGCCAGCATTTGTTCTTCAGAATCAAACACATTCGCCGTTCCGGTAAATTTTGTTCCTTCTTTGCCGGTTATCTTGGCAACTGCGCCCCCCGGCGCCAGATTGCCCCGCATAATTTGCAGGTGCCCGGTTGCTTTTACCGGGTTATTCAGGGGCCGGATAATTTCCTGGTCCGGTGATAGGTCAGCCAAATTTGCCAGGTTTTCGGCCAGGGTCTTACCGGTTACCGTCAGGCAGTCGCCGTGCAGTAATCCGGCCTCCAGTAAATATTTCAATACGGCCGGAATGCCGCCGGCAGCATGGAGATCTTCCTGGACGAAGCGACCACTTGGTTTCAGATCGGCCAGGAAGGGAACCCGGTTGCTTATTTGCTGGAAATCGTCCAGCGACAGCGGGACATCCACCGAGCGTGCCATGGCAATCAAATGCAGGACGGCGTTGGTTGATCCCCCCAACGCAATAACTATTACCATCGCATTTTCAAAAGCTTTACGCGTCATGATGTCGCGCGGTTTAATATCATTTTCCAGCAGATGGCGGATGGTCACCCCGGCCTGAAGGCACTCTTCTATTTTTTGCGGTGAATCAGCCGGGGTGCTGGAACTGTAAGGCAGTGACATGCCCATCGCCTCGATTGCCGAAGCCATGGTATTGGCCGTATACATGCCGCCGCATGCCCCGGCTCCCGGGCAGCTGTGGCGAACGATTGAATGGCGCTGGTCTTCATTAATTTTCCCGGCAATAAATTCTCCGTAGCTTTGAAAGGCAGACACGATATCCAGTTTCAGATCGCCATGGTGGCCGGCCCGAATGGTTCCCCCATAAATCATCAGAGAAGGGCGGTTCAGTCGTCCCATGGCCATTACACAGCCCGGCATGTTTTTATCGCAACCCGGAAGGGAGATATTGGCATCGTACCATTGGGCATTCATCACCGTTTCAATCGAGTCGGCAATAAGATCTCGGGACTGCAGCGAATAGCTCATGCCTTCGGTTCCCATGGAGATGCCGTCACTGACCCCGATGGTATTAAAGCGCATGCCGATCATGCCGGATGTTTCCACCCCCTCCTTCACCTTGGCAGCCAGGCTGTTTAAATGCATGTTGCAGGTATTGCCTTCAAACCAAACACTGGAAATACCCACCTGGGCTTTTTGCATATCGTCCTCCTGCAGGCCGGTGCCGTAAAGCATGGCCTGGGATGCGCCCTGGGACTTTGGCTGGGTAATCCGGGAACTGTACCTGTTTATTTTCTGAGACATTTTATGCTCCTTTTACACAGCGTCGTAATAAACTGCGAATCTGGATCTTGGGCCGTTGATATTTATCCCATCGTCTATGGTTGAATATGCAAAACGCTGTGTATGTGTGAGAAATGATTTTTGTCTTAATTAATACACAACGTCATAATAAGATGTGTAATTGTCCATTTGAAACGAAAATGTTTAATATGATATTTGTAAGGTCGATTTCTGATTCGTCAACCTTCACACACTGACCTGTTTTCGCCTTTTTCCGCTTTGTTGCGCGAAATCACACCAAAGGCGGACAAGCTCAAAGCGATAGTAGCCCCAGGAGTTGTAATAAAATTAAGAATGCTTACTTTTTTGAAACTCTTCGAGAGGGTATTGAATAAATTATTGATATCGAGGTGTGGAATGAAAAAGATACTCTTGACGATATTATCTATTTTCTTATTTGCATATTCCGCCAGTTGTTCGGAGCATACCGAAAGCAATTCGAAAACGGTGCCGCCGGTTTCCGGCACGATTGTGAACGGATATCGGGTTTTATCCGTTCTCAAGACACCGGGTGTGATCGACCTGAAGGTCTATCGCGGCGACTATATTAAGTTCGAGTTTGATCCATCCGTTCAGGATCCGTTGCTGTCGATACCGGATCTTGGCATTCAAAAGAGACTGCCCAACAATCCGGCTGAAGCACCGTATTTCAAAATGAAAACGCCGGGAACCTTTGCTTTTTCCCTGGGAGAGATCAATGGCAACCTATCCGTCATTAATTACCTCCAGGCCAGTTATCGGGAAGTTTCATCCCGGGAGGCTGCTGAACTCATTAAAAATGAGCAGCCGCTTATTTTGGATGTCCGCACGCCGAATGAATACAAACGAGGACACCTGCGCGATTCGGTTTTAATTCCGGTTCAGGAACTGCAAAGTCGCTACAAAGAATTGGGGGACCAGCCGGATCGGGAGATTTTGGTCTATTGTGCCACCGGCAACCGCAGTACGGTGGCTTCCAAAATTTTGATCGATAAGGGCTTTAAGCATATCGTCAATATGCGGGGCGGAATATATGATTGGAGCAATAATAACTTTCCCGTAACGCGTTGAGGCTCGATACTGGATACTCGTTTCCTGGATCTGCGGGGGCATGCTTCGCAATCGTGGCAAAAAGAACTCCCCGACCGCCCGAACAATTAACAGCTACAGGAGGAAGATGAATGTTTATTGATTTAATTCGGCAAAGGAGAAGTATTCGCAAGTTTACGGATGAAGCAATCGAAGCGGATAAGATTGAGTTGTTGAAAGAAGCCACACTGCGCCCACCGTCTTCAATGGGTCATAACCCCTGGGAGTTTGTCTTTGTCAGCGACAGGCAATTATTAACCAGGCTATCGAAGGCCAAACCGCACGGTTCAAGCTTTCTGGCTGAGGCGCAGCTGGGAATCGTTGTATGCGCGGATCCGGAAAAATCGGCCGTCTGGATCGAAGATGCGTCAATTGCCACCATATATATCCACCTCGCAGCGGCAGCGCTGGGGCTTGGAAGCTGCTGGATCCAGATAAGGGAAAGGATGCACGATGATACAAGATCCGCCGAGGCTTATATTTCCGAGGTCTTGGAAATACCTTCAAATTTAAAAGTGGCAACCATGGTGGGTATCGGATATCCCGCGGAACAAAAAGCGCCCCACAAAAGAGAGTCACTGCAGGATGAGAAGGTTTTTATTAACGGCTATGGCAGACCCTTCAAGAGCGGGTAGAATTTTAAGCCCGAATTTTTTAAAAACTTATTGTGGCCTGATTTGAGCGATTCCAATAAGAAGGTTGAAACAATGGCACAATCTGTTTGGGCGGGTATAAAACCCGCCTCTGCTTATCAGGCTAGTCATCTTTTCGTAGGGGCGGGCTTTACGCCCGCCCGGATTGGATGGTGTACCTTTTTCAATATTAAATAACCTATCGATAGGCCAATATCGGCCAATTCCTTTTCACTGCAATTTTTCTCAGCGGGCCGGTGGGTTCAACCACATGCGGAAACCCGACCAGTTCAAGCAGCGGCAGGTCGGATTGATGGTTGCCGTAGGCATAGGATAAATCCAGATCAATCCCGTTGATTCGGGCTAGTTCTGTGGCGAGATGGCGTTTGGTTGTATCCAGGCACAGGGGTCCTTTGGGCCTGCCGGTAAGCAGGCCGTCGGGTCCTTCTTCCAGGTCCGTGCACAGCAGATGCTCGAATCCGAGATCCAGTGCCACGGGCTCGAGCATGTATCTGATCGAGCCGGATATGAGAACCATCGAATGCCCCTGATCCCTGTGCCGGTTGACTTTCGCCAGGATGTTGGGCGCTAATCTTGGTTGCAGAATTTCCCTGTAAAAAGTCGCGGAACCCTCTTTAAACTCATCCAGTCGCCGGTTGCGGTAAAGGCGCAGTAGTATTTTCGCTGTCTGTTCATCGGAAATCAAATGATGTCTGAATAAAAAGCCGGCCACAAAAGCTTTCACGATAAAGCCCTGCGAGACCAGGCGCCGCTCCCACAAATATTTAATACCCAGTCGGCTGCTTTCCGTATCCAGCAGGGTCTCGTCAAAATCGAAAAAAGCACCTATCCTTTGAGGTATCATCGGTTTAACCCACCCCGCATTCGGTATCAATTGTGTGCTGTTTTGAGCCTGATTTAGCTACCGCTGAGTATAGAAACTAAAATAAAGTGTCAAGCATTATAAAAAAAATCCCGGGCGCTGATTGTGCCCGGGATCCATAATAAAATTGCTAACCTTAACGATACGCGTAAAATCGGCATCCGACATGCCTACCATTTCATGATAATCAAAATCCCCTAAATAACGGTAAACTCGAGCGAACCGTTTTCAAACGTATCATTTAAAAAAACCTCCACTAACCCATTGCCCCCTAAAATCAAAAACAGAATTCGGGGCTGATTGCATGAATGGAAATGCAAGGATGAGGCAGAAATTCCTGGAAATTTTTTCAAGCATATCAGCACCGCCCTCTCTGTGTTTGATGCCTTGCGCGATCAGACAATCAGGTCAATGCTGATCCGCCCGGCAACCCCGCTGCCCTATCCATTTTGGACTTAGGCCGGTGGCTTTGCGCCCCAATCTTTCAATTGGTTTGCCCTTTTTCCTGCAGATAAATAATCGGCCGGTCGTTAAGACTTGCGACCTACACTGATATCGGTATTCCAGGAAACAACTTTAGCTTTTTTGGGACCGATTCAGGACGGATAGCAGCTGGAGTCGGATAAGCAATTAACATTACACAAAAACAATGCCAGCTAAATTTAAGGCGCTTTTGTCCGATACTAAAGGTTAACTTAACTCTTAAAAACCATCAGTTACCTTCGAAAACGGGTTTTTGCTTTGTCACAAATGCATTATAGGCGCGTTGGAAATCCCCGGTCTGCATACACAGCGCCTGGGTCTGGGCTTCGGCTTCGATGGCCTGATCGATGGTCATGTTCCATTCCTGGTTGAGCATGGTCTTGGTCATGCCGTGGGCAAAGTTGGGACCGGCCGCCAGGCGCGCTGCCATGGACCGAGCTGCGGCATAGGGATCGTCACTGACGCTGTTCCAGAAGCCCCAGCGCTCTCCTTCCGCGGCGTTCATGCTGCGGCCGGAAAGCAGCAATTCAGTTGTGCGGCCCTGTCCGATCAGACGCGGTAATATCGCGCAGGCACCCATGTCGCAGCCGGCCAGACCCACCCGCACGAAGAGAAAAGCAACCTTGGCATCCGCTGAACCATAACGCAGATCACAGGCCATGGCGATGGCCGCACCGGCGCCGGCACACACGCCTTCAATGGCCCCGATCACGGGCTGGGGGCAGGCGCGCATCGCTTTGACCAGATCGCCGGTCATGCGGGTAAATGCCAAAAGCCCCTTCATGTCCATTTGCGTGAGGGGGCCGATTATTTCATGCACGTCGCCGCCGGAGCAGAAATTGCCGCCGGCACCCCGGATAATGACGGCACCAATATCGTCGGCATAAACCAGCATGCGAAACAAATCGCGTAGCTCCGCGTAGGAGTCAAAAGTCAGGGGATTTTTGCGTTCGGGGCGATTGATGGTGACCGTTGCAACCGTGCCTTCCGTTTCCCATAAAAAGTGCCGTGCCTTATAATCCGCCAGCTTATTTGCATGCATCGTGCTTTTCCTTTCAGTCCCGGAAATTATTTTCGAGGTAGAAATAGAATTACTATCGGGGTAAAATCGGAAAAATGCCTAAAATTGTAGTTTCGCTGCGCTCAGCCAATTTATATGAACCAAAGGGACATATTTTCAAGCAACATAAGTTTCTTTAAAGTCAAAAATTACGAAGTTGCGGCGCATTTTTTTTAAATCGATTAAATACCTTAATTTTAGTCATTTTCAAATTTTAGTTAATTTTAACTTTCCGAGCTATAGCATATCTTTAATTCGTCATTCGTCAATCGACATTCGTCATTCCTCACGTCACTTCCCCGCCGGCGACCATGATGGCCTGGCCGGTGATGGCGGCCGACTCCGGCCGGCATAGCCAGATGACGGCATCGGCCACTTCCGAGGGCTGGATAAGACGGCCCTGGGGATTGTCTAGCGTGAGTTGCGCCAGGGCCTCATCCTCCGTACGGCCGGTTTTTATTACTATATTCTTTATCGCATCCCTTACGATGGCGGTATCGGTATATCCAGGACAAACCGCATTGACGGTGACACCGCTGGGGGCTGCTTCCAGGGCCAGGGACCGTGTCAATCCCAGCACGCCGTGTTTGGCGGCGCAGTATGCACTGGCATACGCATAGCCCTTGACTGCGGCGGTACTGGCCACATTGACGATGCGACCCCAGCCGCGTTTGCGCATTGGATCATATACGGCCCGGGTGCAGTTGAAAACACCATCCAGATTGACGGCCAGCATGCGGCGCCAGAGCGCAAGATCCATTTTGTGAAACGGTGCCGTGGCAGCGGCTCCGGCATTGTTAACCAGAATATCGACCGGCCCCAATTCAGTTTGTGCCTGTTCAAAAGCAACCGCAACGCTGTCGGTATCGGTCACATCACAGCATACGCAACGGGCCTCCTTGAGGGTTGCCGTTATGGATTCCAGGGGCTTTAAGCGGCGACCCATGACCGTAACCCGGACACCTTCAGCCGCCAGAGCCGTTGCGACGGCGGCTCCAATGCCGGTACCGCCACCGGTAACAATTGCGTGTTTATCCGTCAACTCTAAAGTTGTCATACAAAGCTCCAAATATGCATTTTTCCAGCTTCGAGTCGAGACCGACCCGAGTGTCCATGGTTTCAGGTGTCAGGTACCAGTTGTCAGCCCGGCCGCTGGCCGCGAAGCGGCCAGTTTGACCTATAAAAGAATCATCAGAAATGATTTTTCATACGAGCAAATATCGAACATGGAACCCTGAACACTTGTCTGGCTGCAGTTATAAGCCAATCCGGCGGAGAAATACAATTTCATGGCGATTCCGACAAAATGGGTCGACGTTGTTTTGCTGAAACCTGACACCTCATATGAAACTAGATTTCCGAAGTTTCTTTTTTCGATCAAACTGGCCGCTTCACCGCCAGCGGCTGGGCTGACACCTGACACCCGAAACCTGCGATCTCAATGCTCAGGCGTTGATTGCCATCTGAGCGGCACGCTGCAGGTTGCGTTCCAGTTGTTCGAATCCCATAAGGTACTGAACCGGGCAGGCAACCCCATCACCATGATACGCCTGCTCGGCGGCGGCCCGCAGGGTCCAGTAGCGGTCCATCAGATGCGGTCGGGCCAGGCAGCACAGATCGGCCCGGCCGGCGGCAATGATGCTGTTTACGTGATCGATTTCGTAGATGTTGCCCACCGCCATTGTCGGGATGCCGGCCTCATTGCGGATCTGGTCGGCAAAAGGAGTCTGGAACATGCGCCCGTATATGGGCTCGGCCGCGGGGCTGGTCTGACCGGCGGAGACATCGATAATATCGGCGCCGGCCGCAACAAAGGCTTTGCCGATGAGCACGGCATCGTCCGGGGTAATCCCCGCATCGCCAAGCCAGTCGCTGGCCGATATCCGCACCGCCATCGGTTTGTGATTGGGCCAGATCCCGCGCACGGCGCGAAAAACCTCCAGCGGGAAGCGCAGGCGATTTTCCAGCGGGCCACCGTATTCGTCCGACCGCCGGTTCAACAGCGGGGTAATGAAGGCCGACAACAGATAACCGTGGGCGCAGTGCAGCTCCAGCATGTCGAATCCGGCGCGCCCGGCGCGTTTGGCAGCGGAGGCATAGTCACCCAGCACCGTATCCATATCGGCCCAGGTCATGGCACGGGGTATCTGATTGGCAGCACTGTAAGGCACGGCCGAGGGCCCGAGGATTTCCCAGTTGTCCGCATCAAGCGGTTCGTCCATTCCTTCCCAGCCCACCTTGGTAGAGCCTTTGGGTCCGGAGTGGCCCAGCTGCAGGCAAAATTTGGCTGTGGTGTGGCTGTGAACAAAATCAACGATGCGTTGCCAGGCGGCTTCCTGTTCATCATTCCAGATACCGGCGCAGCCGGGGGTTATGCGCCCAGCTGGGCTGATATCGGTCATTTCGGTATAAACCAGGCCGGCGCCGCCTGTCGCCAGCGAGCCGTAGTGAACCAGATGCCAGTCCGAAGGCACCCCTTCCACGGCACTGTACATGGACATGGGCGAGACGACGACGCGGTTTTTCAGCGTCATCCCGCGCAGCGTAAAGGGCGTGAACATGGGGGGCACCGGCTGCGCCACGGGTTTGCCGTGCGCCTTGGCGGCCAGGATTTTTTCGATACCTTCCAGCCATGCTTTGTCGCGCAGCCTCAAATTTTCGTGGCTGACACGCTGGCTGCGGGTCAGCAGCGAGTAGGTAAACTGCTGCATGTCAAAGGCGTCGATATAGCGCGTCACGTTTTCAAACCAACTCATGGAGTTGCGGGCCGCACTTTGCAGTTTCAACGCTTCAAGTTCCCGTTCATCCTGGTAGGCCTGCAGCGCCTCCTGCACCGGCTTGCCGGAATTCATGTTGTCCGCCAGGCAGATAGCGTCTTCTAAGCCCAGCTTGGTACCCGAGCCGATCGAGTAGTGGGCGGTGTGGGCGGCATCGCCGATTAAAACGAGGTTGTCCTTAATCCAGTTGTGACACAGTACCCGCGGGAAATTGATCCAGGCCGATCCGCGTATGTGGCGCGAGTTCGTGAGCAGCCGGTGCCCGCCCAGGTGTTGTTCGAAGATTTTGCGGCATGTTTCGGCGCCCTGTTCATGGGACATGTGCTCAAAACCCCATTTCGCATAAACCCGAGGCTGGCACTCAACGATGAAGGTCGAGGTGTTTCGGTCGAACTGGTAAGCATGGGCCCATATCCAGCCGTGCTTCGTCTTTTCAAAAAAAAATGCAAAAGCGTCGTCGAAACGCTGGTGGGTCCCGAGCCAGACAAATTTGTTGGGACGCAGGTCGATATCGGTGGCAAAGCCCTCCAAATCGCTGTTGCGGATTTTGGAATTCAGGCCGTCCGCCGCAACAATCAGGTCGGCATCACCAAAATCGGTTGGAATACTTTCCACTTCGAACTCATACTGGAATGCCATTTCGACCCCGAGTTGCCGGGCGCGTTCGTACAGAATTTCCAGCATCCGGCGCCGGCCGATTCCGATAAATCCGTGGCCCCCGGATCGCTCCACCCGGCCTCTGAGATGGACATCGATATAATCCCAGTGGATCAATTCGTCGATAATCGACTGGGCACTGACCGGATCGTTTAAACGCAGGTTGTCCATGGTCTGATCGGAAAAAACCACGCCCCAGCCGAACGTATCCTGCGGTCGGTTGCGCTCGTAAACCGTGATTTCGTGATTGGGATCGCGCAATTTCATTGAAATCGCGAGGTAGACGCCGGCCGGCCCTCCCCCGAGACATGCGATTTTCATAACTTCTCCTGCAGGCTGGATATTGAGGTTTAAAGATTTATCCTAATCCTTTTATCAAGAATAGCGTCAGACATCAACTTGTGAATTTCGACTTTTCAGAGGTATAGGATTCAGGAACTCGAATCCACAATTAAATTTGACGAATTGACAGGCAAGCAATGCAAACTTGATAATTTCCGAGTCTGATGTTAGACAATTTAAACGTATCGATACATCATCGGAACCGGAGTGCAATGAAATATATCGGCAAGTATAAAATCCGCGGTCTGCTCGGCCGCGGCGGCATGGGTAAAATTTTCAAGGTTGAACATCCGCTGATCGGAAAAATTTTTGCATTGAAGTTACTGGATCCCGATCCGCTGCTGGTCAGTTTGATGGGCTGGGATAAAATTTCAGATATGTTTAAGACCGAAGCCCTAACCATGGCCGGCCTGCGGCACCCCAATATTGTTGAAATACTGGATTACGGCGAATCGGACGACAAGCCGTATTATTTGATGGAATACTATGTCAATAACCTTGGGGTGATGATCGGTGAAACCTTTCGCACGGAGCAGGCGTCGCGCATCATAAAAATCGAAAAAGCGATCCGCTATACACTCCAGACGCTCAATGGTCTGGACTGCATGCATCAGGCCGGCATCATCCACCGCGATATCAAGCCCCACAATCTTCTGGTGACCGACCACGATACCATTAGGATCTGTGACTTCGGCCTTTCAAAGTTAAGGGGGGAAAAATTTGAAGGACCGCCGTCGCTGAAATTCGGTTCGGCGTGGTATGCACCGCCGGAACAGGAAGACAATCCCGACAGTGTCGACTTCAGTGCCGATCTGTATGCGGTCGGCATCACCCTGTATCGCATGCTGACCGGGGTTTTGCCGGAAGATGGTTACCTGCCCCTCAGCCGCTTCAATGCGGATCTGGATGAGGCCTGGGATGATTTTATCAGCAAAGCAATTGCTCCCCGTCCCGCCAAACGGTATCTTACCGCCGCAGAAATGCAGGCGGATCTAAAGCGGTTGCAGGCGACCTGGGATGCCCAAAAAGAGCAAATTTGTCGTCTGCCGGAATTCAAGAAAACGGCTAATAACGCACCGGCGCCCGCCCGGATGACACCCCGCAGCACGCCGGTTAAAGTCAATCCCCGCCATGCAAAAGCAATCTTTGCCCTGGATGATCTCTGGCGGCCCGCGCGATTTCTGCCAAACGACTTTGAGGTCCATGCTGATGAAACGATTACGGACCGGGCCACCGGTCTAGTCTGGCAGCAGTCGGGTGCCAAATTTCCGATAACCTGGTCCCGGGCCCACGGTTATGTTCAGGAGCTCAATGCGGCCCAATTTGCAGGGCGCAGCACCTGGCGCCTGCCGACGGTCGATGAATTGATGACGCTGCTCATCGAACTGCCCCGCGGTGAAGATTACTGCATTGAACCCATCTTCGACCAGCGGCAGAAATGGCTCTGGAGCTGCGATCGGCGGTCTTTCACCGCCGCCTGGTATGTCAGCATCGATATGGGGTACGTGGCCTGGCAGGAATTTACCGGGTACTACCATGTGCGCGCCGTACGGCATAATTAATCCCCCCTGGGAAATAGGGTGTTCAGGATTGTGATTTGAGAATATCCGCCAAAGTCGTGCTTGAGAATAAGGCCGGCGGATTAATTATATTATACGTCTTTTTATGGAGAACTCCCCAATTTATCGTCCAGTCGGTCTGCTTTTCCGGCAGTTAGGTACATAGCACCCAATATCGTGCCTCCGATTCCGGTCGTCGGCCTTTATTTCGAAAGCTAAATCTCAACCAAAAATTTACCTTGCATATCATCGAGAACCGCACTATGATTTGATTTCCGATATTAAATAGGGCTTAACCAATTAATATTATTGATATTTAAAGCAAAACAAAACCATCCGCATCCTGCATGCCGGATTCAGGTGGGGGTGCTCATCTGGCCCTGATGATGACGGGCGCCAAACGCACGTTGCTGGCAAAACGGGCTGCAGGAGAAACCGAAGAACGGAGCAAATTCGTTTAACGCACAACCAAGGAGGATATCATGTTTCTGAAAGGAAAGTCATTTAAGAGCATAACGGTCGGGTTGATAATGGTGGTCGGACTGTCGCTGATCTTCGGCATGCAATCGAATGCGGCCGCAAAAACCATTACGATTAAACTTGGCTGGACAACGTCAGACGGTGCTACCGATCCTTACGCGATTACCGCCAGACAGTTTGCCGCAGCTCTGGAAAAGGAAGCCCCGGGGCAGTTTAACGTGGAGTTTTTTCCCAACCGCGCTCTGGGCGATGAAAAGGAGATGCTCGAAGGATTGAGCTTCGGAACGCTGAACATGGCCGTGATTACCAATGCGCCCATTGCCAGCATTGAACCGGCATTTCAAATAAATGACCTGCCGTTTCTCTATGCCGATGAGAATACGGCCCATGCGGTGTTGGACGGTGAAGCCGGTCAAAAACTGATGAAAAAACTGGAATCCAAAAACATTATCGGCTTTGGGTTTGCCGAGGGTGGATTTCGTCAAATGATCAACAATGTGCGGGCTATCGAAACCCCGGGTGAAGTGGCGGGCATCAAGTGGCGCGTGATGCAAAATCCGGTTTATATCGGTATGTTTCGATCTCTGGGCGGAAACGCGGTTCCCATGGCCTGGGGGGAAGTGTTTACCGCGGTCCAGCAGGGCACGATCGACGGCTTGGAGATACCCATCGCGGTCATTCAAAACAACGGCTATTACGAAGTGACCAAATACCTTTCCTTGACCAATCATACCTATTCCGCGCTAGGGGTATTAATGTCCAAGAAAACTTGGGACCAGCTGACGCCGGCGCAGCAGACGGCCGTCCGCAAAGCGGCCCGCACGGCCATTGAAAAAGAACGCGCCATGAACATGGAAAATGTCCGAAAACTGGTCGACAAACTTCAACAAGAGGGCATGCAGGTCAATCAGGTCAAGAATCCGGCGTCTTTCCAGCAGAAAGTTAAACCGGTTTACGAAGAGTTCCGCCAGAGCATTGGCGATGAAATTTACAATCTCGTGATGGGACAGATGTAAA
>Ga0210062_1000038_pt1 | contig 34544 bp, 33 predicted proteins | sample Muzzi_CordA_D2_FD_185528 | JGI IMG/M metagenome (GOLD analysis project Ga0210062, IMG submission 185528) | Wetland microbial communities from San Francisco Bay, California, USA, that impact long-term carbon sequestration - Muzzi_CordA_D2 (SPAdes) | ecosystem: Environmental > Aquatic > Marine >...
AATTCGGCGATCGCCAAGGCGCGAGAGAAACAGCCTTAACCCCCCGCGGCCTCCTGCACGTCCTCCAGCGTCTTCAGACCCGGCTGGGGCGTATTGACCAGCACCGCCATATTGCCGGGCGGGTGCCGGTTTTCCCACATCATCATATGTGCCTGCGGGATCTTCGCCCAGGGAAAGACCTCGCTCATGCAGGGGTCAATGCGCTGTTCGAGCACGAAGCGGTTGGCCTGGCTGGCCTGCTTCAAGTGCGCGAAGTGCGAGCCCTGGATGCGCTTCTGCCGCATCCAGACATAACGGGCGTCGAAGGTAAGATTATAGCCCGTGGTACCGGCGCAGAATACGACCATGCCGCCGCGTTTGACGACGAGACAGGAGACGGGAAAGGTGGCTTCGCCCGGATGCTCGAACACGATGTCGACGTCGCGCTTGCCGGTGATGTCCCAGATCGCCTTGCCGAAGCGGCGGGCCTCCTTGGCCCAGGCGTCACATTCGGGCGTGCCGACCCTGGGCATCGGTCCCCAGCAGTTGAAATCCTTGCGGTTGATCACGCCCTTGGCGCCCAGATTGAGCACGTAGTCGGTCTTCGATTCATCAGAGATGACGCCGATGGCATTGGCGCCGGACGCAGCGACGAGCTGCACTCCAAACACGCCGAGACCGCCGGAGGCACCCCACACCAGCACATTGTCGCCGGGCTTGAGCGTATGCGGGGCGTGGCCGAAGAGCATGCGATAGGCGGTAGCCAGCGTGAGCGTGTAGCAGGCCGACTCCTCCCAGGTCAGATGCAGGGGCTTGTGCATCAGCTGGCGCGACTGCACGCGGCAGAACTGCGCGAACGAGCCGTCCGGCGTCTCGTAGCCCCAGATGCGTTGCGACGGCGAGAGCAGGGGATCGCCGCCGTTGCAGTCCTCGTCGTCGCCGTCGTCCTGATTGCAGTGGACGATGACCTCATCGCCGACGTGCCAACGCTTCACCTTGTTGCCAACCGCCCAGACGATCCCGGCGGCGTCGGAGCCGGCGATGTGATACGGGTGCTTGTGCACGTCGATGGTTGAAATTGGCTGGCCGAGACCAGCCCAGACGCCATTGTAGTTGACGCCGCCGGCCATGACGAAGACCAGCACCTCGTCCTCCCCGATCGGCCAGGTCGGCACCACCTCGATCTGGAACGACTGGTCGGGCGGTCCGTGCCGCTCCTTGCGGATCACCCAAGCATGCATCTTCTCGGGCACGTGGCCGAGAGGCGGAATCTCGCCGATGTCGTAGAGGTCCTTGAGCGGAGGGACGCTCCGCACGGGGGCGGTGGCCGGCATCTCAAAACACTCCATGGCAGGCGAAAACACAGTCAGTGTGCCGGAATTCATGTTGCGGCGCAACATCGTGTTTTCACGATACCCAACGAAGAAACCATCAGGTGGTCATCCCGCGGCCAGAGACGAATCCGATAGCGGGCCGCGCGGTCGACCTACTCGCCGCATTCCGGTTGAATGGCGGTGATCGGAGAGGTCGCCATTCTGGACCGGCAGCCGATCAAGGAGGGGTGCCATGGCTCTGCAAGCTCTCATCGTTCTGATCATTGTCGGCGCGGTTGCCGGCTGGCTCGCCGGCCAGATTGTGAAAGGCGTCGGCTTCGGCCTCATTGGCAATATCGTGGTCGGCATCGTCGGCGCCTTCATCGGCGGCTGGCTGCTGCCACAGATCGGCCTGCACATCGGCGGCGGTATCCTCGCGGCGATCATCAACGCCACCATCGGCGCTGTGATCCTGCTGGTCATCATCGGCCTGGTGAAGCGGGCCTGACGCGCGCCGGCGGCGGTCCGCACCACGCGTCGGCTCGGCCGGGATCGCCATTCCGGCCGATGAATGTTGCAATGCAACAATGCTTGCGCCACACTGTCGTCTGCAAGGCGACCCGATGGCCGACAAAACGCAACGCGAGAAACCCTGGATCTTCCGCACCTATGCCGGTCATTCCTCGGCCGCGGATTCCAACGCGCTCTATCGCGGCAATCTCGCCAAAGGGCAGACCGGCCTTTCCGTCGCCTTCGACCTGCCGACCCAGACCGGCTACGACTCTGATCACGTGCTGGCCAAGGGCGAAGTGGGCAAGGTCGGCGTGCCGATCTGCCATCTCGGCGACATGCGCGCGTTATTCGAGGGCATCCCGCTCGGCAGCATGAACACCTCGATGACCATCAACGCCACCGCGGCGTGGTTGATGGCGCTCTACATCGCGGTGGCCGACGAGCAAGGCGCGCCGCGTGCCGCCCTGCAGGGCACCATCCAGAACGACATCATCAAGGAGTACCTGTCACGGGGCACCTATGTGTTTCCGCCGGCACCGTCGATGCGGCTGATCAAGGATGTGATCCTGTTCACCACCAAAGAGATTCCGAAATGGAATCCAATCAATGTCTGCTCCTACCATTTGCAGGAGGCGGGGGCGACGCCGGTGCAGGAGCTTGCCTTTGCGTTGGCGACGGCGATCGCGGTGCTCGACACGGTGAGGGAATCCGGCCAGGTGCCCCACGAGAAATTCGACGAGGTGGTCGGGCGCATCTCGTTTTTCGTCAACGCCGGCCTGCGTTTCGTCACCGAAGTCTGCAAGATGCGGGCTTTCACCGAGCTGTGGGACGAGATAACCGCCGAGCGCTATGGCGTTACCGATGCCAAGCAGCGCAGGTTTCGCTACGGCGTGCAGGTGAACTCGCTCGGGCTGACCGAGCAGCAGCCGGAGAACAACGTCGCTCGCATCCTGATCGAGATGCTGGCGGTAACGCTGTCGAAGGGCGCGCGCGCGCGTGCGGTTCAGTTGCCGGCCTGGAATGAGGCACTCGGACTGCCGCGGCCGTGGGACCAGCAATGGTCGCTGCGCATGCAGCAGATCCTGGCCTATGAGACCGACCTACTCGAATACGGCGACATTTTCGACGGCTCGTCCGAAATCGCGCGCAAGGTGGACGAGTTGAAAGCCGCTGCCAGACTAGAGCTCAAGCGCATCGAGGAGACAGGCGGCGCCGTGGCGGCTGTCGATACCGGCTACATGAAGCAGCAGCTCGTGGAATCCAATACCTCGAGGCTCGAAGCCATCGAACGTGGCGATCAGGTGGTGGTCGGCGTCAACAAATATATCGAGAGCGAGCCCTCTCCGCTCGCAGATTCCGCCGATACCATTCTTACGGTGCCGGAGGAAGCCGAGCGCGGGCAGATCGAGAAGCTGAAAGCCTGGCGCGCGCAGCGCGATAATGCGGCCGTCAAAGCCGCGCTCGACGAGCTCAAGCGCGCGGCGACCGGCAATAGCAACATCATGCCGGCCTCGATCCAGTGCGCCAAAGCCGGCGTTACCACCGGCGAATGGGGCTGGACACTGCGCGAGACCTTCGGTGAATACCGCGCGCCCACCGGTGTCGGCCGCGCGATGCGCAACGATGTCACTGGCCTCGACGACATCCGCGCCGACGTCGATCGCGTGTCAAGGAAGCTCGGGCGGCGGCTCACCTTCCTGGTTGGCAAGCCGGGCCTCGACGGCCATTCCAACGGCGCCGAGCAGATCGCGGTACGCGCGCGCGACGCCGGGATGCAGGTGGTCTATGAGGGCATTCGTCTCACGCCCGAGGAGATCGTCGACGCCGCGCAAAAGCAAAAAGCCCATGTGATTGGCCTGTCGGTGCTATCCGGCAGCCACCTGCCACTGGTCAAGGACGTGGTTGGCCGCATGAAACAAGCCGGCCTCGACGTGCCGGTTGTGGTCGGCGGCATCATTCCGGCCGAGGACGCGTCTGCGCTGGAAGAGTCCGGCGTCGCCGCGGTCTACACGCCGAAGAATTTCGAGCTCAACCGCATTATGGCCGATGTGGTGCGGATCGTGGAGCGCAAGAACGAACTGACCGACGCCTGATCCGCCATCCTTCGAGACTCGTTTCGAAACACCTCAGGCTGACGGCGCGCGGTCGCGAGGCGGCAGGCTCCCCAACGCCTGTGCCAGCCTGCCGGGGCTTACCGGCTTGGCAAAAAAGAAATCCATGCCGGCCGCGCGGGCGGCCGCTTCGTTGGCGGCAGCGCCGCGGCCGGAAATACCGATCACCGGCACCTGCCCGGCCGGTCCCGGCAGCAAGCGAATCTCCCTGGTCGCCGCCAGCCCGTCGAGCCCGCCGAGGGTGACGTCCATCAGCACCGCATCGTAGCCGCCGCGCTCTGCCGCCTTTACCGCCGCCTCACCGGTGGCAACGAAATCGACGCGATGTCCGAGTTCGCGCAAGATGGTGTTCATCACCACGCGGCCGTAAGGGTTGTCCTCGGCGCAGAGGATGGTGAGCGCGCGCGCGGACACGCTGCGCGTGCCGTCCGCATCGACGGCTGGCCGCGCGGCCACGCGTTCGACGAGTACCGTCAGGCGGAAAGTGCTCCCGCGTCCAGGTTCGCTGGTCACGGACAGACCGCCGCCCATGAGCCTGGCGAGGCGCTTGACGAAGACAAGGCCGAGCCCGGCGCCGCCGTAGCGTCGCGCCACCTGCTCGCTGGCCTGTCCAAAGGGGCGGAACAGGCGCTTGAGTTCGGTGGCATTCATGCCGATGCCGCTGTCGATGAAGGTGAAGACCAGTTGCAGTCGATTGCGCGCCGCAGCCTCGGCGGCGGCGGCGAAGGTAATCGTGCCGGCTTGCGTGAATTTCACCGCGTTGTCGGCAAGGTTTTCCAGCGCCGCGCGCAGGCGAACCGCGTCGCCGGCCACCAGCGCCGGCAGATCGGCAGCGATCGACGTCGCGGTCTTGATCTCCTTGTTGCCGGCGCGGGCGGCAAGCGCCTGACCGACGGCTTCGGCGAGCGCGCGCGGCGAGAACGTCTCGTGACGCAACGTGAGCCCGACCGCATCGGCCTTGACCGCATCGACGATTAGCGTGGTGAGCGCAGCCAGATGATCGGCGCCGCTCCTCACCGCATTGGCCCATTCACGCTCCCGTTGCCCGAGATCGGAAGTGGCGAGCAGTTCGGCCAACGCGACAATGCCGGTCAGCGGGGTGCGAATGTCGTGGGCAATGCCGGCGAGCGCAGCCTCGACCGCGCGCGCTGACGGTGCTCTGCTGGCGCGCATCGTGGTAGCGCGCATCGTGTCAGCGCGCGTCGTCGCTGCGCGTGTCTTGGCCGCGCGCGGTCGCGCGCGGCGCTGAACGCGCTTGCGGCGCGGACTTGTCTTTCGCTTGCGCCTTGCCATGCCTCCCCACCCCAAGCCAACAATGACACGGAAGGCCAACTCAATCGAGTTCAATCGAGCCCGACCAGCCGACGGATATCGGCCAGATGCGCACCGGCCGCGCGCAATTCGCGCAGACCCGTGGCGGCGGTCGATTTCGACAGCTTCCTGCCGTCGGCGTCGAGGATGAGCCGATGGTGATGGTAGCGCGGCTCTGTCAGCCGCAACAGCGCCTGCAATAGCCGGTGCACGCCCGTAGCGTGAAAAAGGTCCTGCCCGCGCACCACCTCGCTGATCCCTTGCGCGGCGTCGTCCACGACCACAGCGAGATGGTAGCTGGTCGGCGTCCCCTTGCGCGCCAGGATGACGTCACCCCAGGCGGCGGGATCGGCAGCGATGCTGCCGGTTTCACCGGCCGGCCCCCGCCCGCTTTCGTGCCAGCTGAGCACGCCGGCACTCTTAACCGCGGTGGCCATGTCGAGGCGCAGCGCGTAAGGCTCGCCCTCCTGCATGCGGCGGCGGCGCTCGGCTTCGGGCATGTCTTTCGCCGTGCCGGGATACAGCGGCACACCGTCGGGATCGCGCGGCCACGAGCCTTGGCGCTCGCGCCCGGCCACCAGCGCTGCGATCTCGGCGCGACTCTCGAAGCTCGGATAGACCAGCCCCTGGGACTCCAGTTTCGCAAGCGCTGCACGGTAGTCATCATAATGCTCTGACTGCCGCCGCACCGGCTCTTCCCATTTGAGCCCCAGCCACGCGAGGTCTTCATAGATTGCCGCTTCGTAATCCGGGCGGCAGCGCAATTCGTCTATATCCTCGATGCGCAGCAGCAGCAGCCCGCCACTCGCACGCGCCCGGTCGGCATTGATCAGCGCTGACAGCGCATGACCGAGATGCAGATAACCGTTGGGCGACGGCGCAAAGCGGAAAACGGGTGGCGGCATGTTGCCCAGATGGTCTTTGGTTGCGCGAACGGACAATCAGCAGACTCGGCTTGCACTTTGGTCGGCAGACGCTAGAGGATACTGAATGCCCTGCCTACACGGGGCATGACAAGCCGGGAATGACTCACTTCCTCCACACCGACGCCGACCTGCAGGCCGCCCTCGCGCAGCTCGTGCTCGCCGACCCGCGCCTGAAGCCGGTCGCGGACAAGGCCGGTGCTTTCTCCCTGCGCCGCCGCGAGGCCGGCTTTTCGGGGCTGTGCGCCATCGTCTGCGGTCAGCAGCTGTCCACCGCCAGCGCCGCTGCCATCCGCGCGCGGCTGTTCGCCGCCTTCGATCCGTTTCATCACGACACGGTGCGGCGCGCGCGCACCGAAAGGCTCAAGCGGCTCGGGCTCTCCGCGCCCAAGATCAAGGCCATCCGCGAGATCGGCAAAGCCGTCTCACAGGGCGATATCGATCTGACCCGTGTCGGCAACATGGACGCCGACGCTGCGCATGCCGCGCTTACCGCGCTGCACGGCGTCGGGCCATGGACCGCCGACATCTATCTGTTGTTCTGTCTCGGCCACGCCGATGCTTTTCCCGCCGGCGATCTCGCTGTACAGGAATCCGCGCGCATTGCGTTGAATTTACGCAAACGCCCGGATACCAAGGCGCTCGCCAAGATCGCGGAAGCCTGGCGCCCCTGGCGCGGCGTGGCGGCGCACCTGCTCTGGGCCTATTATCATGCGGTGAAGAAGCGCGACGTGGTCCCGATCAAGCCGACAAGCCCAGCCAGAAAGAAGACGGCAAGAAAGAAAACGACGAAAAGGAAGCGTGCGAATGGCTGAACTCGACGGCCCACGGCTGGCGCCGCGCTCCGGCCAGACCAAACAACTGGTCGTGTTTCTGCACGGCTACGGCGCCGACGGCAATGATCTGATCGACATCGGCCGGCTCTGGCAGGCACAGCTGCCGGACGCCGCCTTCGTTTCACCACACGCGCCGCGGCCCTGCGGACAGGCGCCGATGGGGCGCGAATGGTTTCCGCTGACCTTCCGCGATCCCGGCGAGCGCTGGACCGGAGTCAATACGGCGGCGCCGGTGCTCGACGCCTTTTTGGACGCCGAGCTGGCGCGGCATGCATTGCCGCCGGCCGCGCTGGCGCTGGTCGGTTTCAGCCAAGGTACCATGATGTCGCTGCATGTCGGCCTGCGCCGCGCCGTCGCGCCGGCAGCCATCGTCGGCTATTCCGGGATGCTGGCGCTGCCCGAGGAGACGGCCCCGAACCAAATCGCCGCCGGGATTCGCAGTCGGCCACCGGTATTGCTGGTGCACGGCGACCAGGATCCGCTGATCCCGGTAGACGCGCTGTTTCACGCCGCGCAAAGCCTTGCTGCGCTGGACGTGCCGACCGAATGGCACATCTCGCCCGGCGTCGGCCATTCCATCGACCAGGAAGGCCTGCGCCAGGGCGGCGAGTTCCTGTTCCGCCAGATGGCCGGCCGCCGCTAGCGGGGTTGCGGGTAACTCCCCGCAGCCGCTTCACAATCCCGTCACGCTGGCCTAATACTAGGGCCGTAGCTGCGTAGCGGCAGCCTCACGGAGGTGGAGGAACGTCGCTTTGAACGTCCACGTATCGCCCAGCGGTTTCCCGGCCCTGGTGCTCAATGCGGATTTCCGCCCGCTGAGCTATTACCCACTTTCGCTCTGGTCCTGGCAGGACACGATCAAAGCCGTCTTCCTCGAGCGCGTGAACATCGTCGCCAATTACGAGCGCGCGGTGCACAGCCCCAGCTTCGAAATGAAGCTGCCGAGCGTGGTTTCGCTGAAGACCTACGTGAAGCCGTCGACCCACCCTGCCTTCACTCGCTTCAACGTTTTCCTGCGTGACCGCTTCTCCTGCCAGTATTGCGGCGACCGCGAGGAGCTCACCTTCGATCACCTGGTGCCGCGCTCGCGCGGCGGGCTGACCACCTGGGACAACGTGGTCGCCGCCTGCTCACCCTGCAATCTGCACAAGGGCAGTCTGACCCCGGCGGAGGCGCGGATGTGGCCGTCGCAGATGCCGTTCCAGCCGACCGTGCATCACCTGCACAAGAACGGCCGCCTGTTCCCGCCCAATTACCTGCACGAAAGCTGGCTCGACTATCTCTATTGGGACACCGAGCTGGAGCCGTAAGGCGCCCGGGTGCTCGCACAGTTGTGAATTTATCTTCGGCGTGGCTGGGACGCGCTGGGCAAGAGGACGTGCGCTCACACGCCGGGCAGCATGCGCTGCAGGACGCGGTCGCGGCGAACGAAGTAGTGATAGAGCCCGGCCGCCACGTGCAGACCGACCAGCACCAGTAGCAGATAATTGGCTAGCAGCCCGTGCACGTCGCCGGTCCAGCCCCAACCGGTCGCGCGCGTGGCAATCAGCTTCGGCAATTCGAGCCCGAACATGATGACCGGGAAGCCGCGCCACGAGGCGTTGATCCAGCCGAGGATTGGCACCACGAATAGCAGCGCGTAGAGCAGCCAGTGCACGATGCGCGCCGACTGCTGCTGCCAGGGCGGCAGGCCGTCTTCGGGCGCCGGCTCGGCATGGGTCGCGCGCCAAGCCAAGCGGATGACGGCAACGAAGAGGATCAATATGCCGACCGAGAAGTGCAGGTTGATGAGTGTTTCCGGTTGGGTATCGCGGCGCATGTGCGGCATCATCCAGGCAATCGCGAACTGCCCAATCAGCAGGGTAACGACCAACCAGTGCAGCCATTTGGCGGTGGGGGTATAGGCAAGCCTTGCGCGCGTATCGGACATGGAGGTCATCGAGCCTTGCGGTGGAAGCGGGTCGTGCCTATATGCGTCCGGACGGTGATGTCGAGCCTGCAAGGCTCCGTCATCGCTTTGTCGCAGACGGGCAAGTCCCGGATTGCGGTTGACGGCCACGAATAGCGGGTGACGCCGGATGTACGCGCACCTGACTCGTTCGTGGTCGTTGTCATTTTGGGCTTGGGTCGTTCGAGCTTGGGTATTGCAGGAACGAATCGCATATTCAGCAATTGTGACTAGTCTTTGCCCACAGCTGGACGGGCAAAAGCGGCCCTGGCGCCCCACAGCGCCACGCAGGCGAGGCCGAGCGACATCGGCACGTTCCAGCCGGCCAAGGACAGACCGAGGAAGCGCCAGGCGGCCTGATCGCAGCGCACGATGCTGATGCCCTGCAATCGCCGTATCAGGTCCTGCGCCGAGCCGAACCTATCGATCGGCCCGCTGCAATCCTGAGGGCCGGGCCAGAATTTCCACTCGATGCCGGCGTGGTAGGCGGCGAGGCCGGTATTCCACAGCATGGCCGCCGCGATCGCCAGGAAGCCGAGCAGCAGCACCTTGCGCGACGCGCCGTGGCTGGCGCCAAGCCAGAGCAGGGCTGCGAGCGGCACCGAAATGTAATAGGGGATGCGCTGCTCAAGGCAAAGCGGGCATGGCGGCAGACCCATACCATACTGGAAGAAAAAGAATCCGCCGATGGTGGCGAGCCCCGCCACGAACACGACGGCGGCGGCGGTCAGCGGCGGGTCTTTGCCGGTTAAACTCGATGCGTCGATCATTGCGCGCCCAGGTCGCCCCACCACTTTGAACTCGGATTGGTGCCCCTGGCCGGACTCGAACCAGCACGATGTTTCCACCACCTGATTTTGAGTCAGGCGCGTCTACCAATTCCGCCACAGGGGCTTTAACGCCGCGGATCATAGCCACGGGCGGCCGGGGGTCAACGGTAGCCCCTCGACCGCTCGCCGGTTGCAACAGCACGCTTTCGCCGCCGGCCGGTCGCCTCTAAAGTCGGGCTGAACCCGTGACTTTCAAGGAGCTTCCGTGATGAACGAAGACGTCCTCAATACCTCGATGCGCAAATTCCTCAAGACTGTGGGCGTCACCTCACAGCGCGAGATCGAAAAAGCTGTCCGCGCGGCGGTCGAAGAGGGCCGGCTCAAAGGCAATGAGGCACTGGGCGCCAAGATGGTGCTCACCCTTGACAAGACCGGGCTCAGCCACACCATCGACGGCACCATCGAGCTCGAATAGCCCCTCTTTCGTTTTGGCGCTACGCCGCCGGCTCCGCGCCGACACCGGGGCGGCCGAAGGCGTTCTCCATCTCGCGGCGAACCTTCACCGCAATGTCGTTGGCGTCGTATACGACGTCCGCCCATTTGAGCGCGGCGCCTTCGGCGATGTCGTGCTTGAGCTTGACGTTGTGGGCGAGACCCAGCGGCAGCGAGCCACGCTCCAGTGATACCTCCGCCGGCGTCTGCCTGCCCCAGACGCAGAAGCCACCCTCGCCGTCGAGTATTTCGCCGGCCTTCAACGGTTTCTTGGCGGTCGCAACAACATCGGAGCGGAAGCCGGTGGCCGCGCCGGTCGGCTCACTGCGTAGGGCCGCGCTCGCTACCGAAATGCCGAGTTCGAGCCCGATCATGTGGATCGGCCGGTAGAGTGCAGCGTATTTTCCGCTGCTGTCCGGCAGCATGGAATATTCCTTGAAGCAGCGGCGTGCGTAGTCCGTCTCGCCCTCGAACACCACGTAGGTGCCGAGCGCGAGATGATGCGGCACGTCGCGACCGTCGCGGTAAACCGACGACGTCACCTCTGTGACGCCCGCCTTCTCCAGCACACCCCCGTCGCGCTTCGGCTTGCAGATCTCGGCCAATTCGAAGCGCGTGGCGGGTGGGAAGCTCAAACCGTCCGTCTGCGGCACCAGCCCGGTGGCGTTGCACACCGCGGTCATTTCGATTCCGGATTTGGTGCCGTCAACGAAGCTATTGAACATCTTCGGGTTGATCGACTTGCGGTCGGTGATGTTCAGATACCTGTCGAGGATGTCCCAGACGTTGTCTGGATTGGACTGATGGTAATGCGGCTCGTAGCGCGTACCCTTGCCGGCGCAGATCACCTTGAATCCGGCGGCGCGCGCCCAGTCGACGTGCTCGCAGATCAGCGCCGGCTGGTCGCCCCAGGCGAGGGAGTAGACCAAGTTCGCCGCCTTGGCGCGGCGCGCCAGCAAGGGGCCGGCGACCGCGTCGGCCTCCACATTGACCATGACGATGTGCTTGCCGTTGGCGATGGCTTGCAGGCAATTATGGATGCCGGCGCCCGGCACCCCGGTCGCCTCCACGATCACGTCGACGCGCGGATCGGCGATCAACGCTTCGGCATTGTCACTGATGAACGTGGTGCGCTGCTTGTGCGCATCGTCGAGCGAGGCTGCTGCATAAGCGGCGTCCGGCCAGTTCGCGGTTTTGAGCTGGCTGCGCGCGCGCGCAACATTGAGGTCGGCGACGCCCGCTACATGTAACCCTTTGGTCAGACGGGCCTGGGCAAGAAACATGGAGCCAAATTTGCCGGCGCCGATCAGGCCAACGGTGACCGGCCGACCGGCCGCTTCGCGTTCGAGAAGTTTGCTGTACAGGTTCACCGGCTTCACGCTCCATTGAGAGGCGAAACCGAACCATAGGCGGGGGACGGAAACAAGTGCCCGTCACCGGCCGTAAATGTGCTATAAGATTACTGGCAGAGCGCGCGCGAGACGAAGGTTTCGGTATGGCAGCCGTCGCCACTGGTACGGCCCGCCATCCAGACCTTTGGCGGGCAAACCTCGGCGGTCGTCATGTCGACGCTCTTGCCCGACTCAAAGCCTTTTCCCTTGCAGATATTGTTGGCCGCGGCCAGGCAGTCGGGAGCGCCGTTGGGCGCGGTGACGCATTTCTCGTGGCCGAGGACCACGCGCGTGTTGGGAACGCGCGCGATGGCGTCGGCGGCGTGCTTGGCGGTGTCGACGGTACGGCGGGCGGCAACGCCGGCTTCATGACCGAAGCTCTCGACGCGCTCGCGCGTGTTCTGGAAGTACGAGTTGATGCCGTGTACCTGCCGGTCGAACCATTTGCCGACGCTGGCAAAAAAGCCCGGCTCTTGCGTTGCTCCTGCGCGCGCCGGCTCTTGGGCGAAGGCCCATGCCGACATCAAGACCAGCGCGCCGGCCGCCATGGCCGACGCCGCAACGTGTCTGCGAGAAACGGTCAAGGCCGGTTCGATGTCCATGGCGGGTTAGCCCGACGTGCCCGTCGTCAGCCGCTTTACGGCAATCTAATGCTCAAACGGCATTTGCGCCAGCGCACTCCCCTAGGATCGCCTGGTGGCGAAAATGAGGAATGTCGATTCGCTCAGATGAAGTATAGCGCAGCCACAATGCCGGACACGACCACCGCGGCACCAATCAACACCCAGAGGCCGAGCCGCTTTTCGATAACATGACGGGCGCTCTCGCCGTAGCGGTGGAGCAGGAAGGCCACGAGGAAAAAGCGCGCCCCGCGCGTAATCACCGAAAAAACCAGGAACAGCCCAAGGTTGTAGCCGGCGAAGCCGGAGGTAATGGTGACGATCTTGTAGGGGATCGGGGTCAGCCCCTTGAGCAGGATGATCCAGGCGCCCCAATGGGCATAGGCCTCCCGGAATGCCTCGACCTTGTCACCGTAGCCATAGAGCTGAATCAGCCAGGCGCCGACCGAGTCATAGAGCAGCGCGCCGATGGCATAGCCGACAAGGCCGCCGGTCACTGAGGCGACCGTGCACCAGGCCGCCATGACATAGGCCCGCTCCGGCCGCGCCAGCGCCATCGGGATCAGCATTACGTCCGGCGGAACCGGGAAGAAGGAGCTTTCCGCGAAGGCGACCCCGCTCATGCTCCACATGGCGTGCGGTTTGTGGGCAGCCTCCAGGCACCAGTCGTACAGACGGCGCAGCGTGGAACGCGACTCGGCAGCCTGAACAGCCATGGGGATCTCGGACCGGGAGGGATCGGATCAGCGGCGCTTGCGGCCACGCCGGGTATCCAGACCGACCACCCGGCGCCGCGCCTCGCCCTGTACCATATCTTTGGGCAGTTTTTCGGCAATGCCGAACAACTGCTCGCGGCGGTCCATTTCGGCCCAGACCTCGTCCGGATGCACTCCGGCATGCACCCAGAGCACAACGAGATTGTAGAGCAGGTCGGCGCTTTCCCGGATCACCGCCTCTGGCTGCCCGTGCATGGCGTCGATCACCACCTCGACCGCCTCTTCGGCAAGCTTTTTGGCCATTTTTGCCCGCCCGGCGCGCAACAGGCGGGCCGTCCGGGACTTTGCCAAGTCGGCGTTCCGCGCGGCGATGATGGCATCATAGAGCCGGGCGACCGAATCAGTCATGGCCACAGCATAGCCGATCCGCCGGTCACCCCGGTTAACGGCCGACTTTGCAGCTTGCGGATCGCTTTTTGCGCCAAAACGCCACGTTTCAGGGCGTTCAGTAGCGGTAATAGTAACGCCGATGGCGATGATAATATCGCGGCGGTGGCGGCGGCGGATAGTCATAATAATAGTGGTGGCGCCGGTGCTGGCGCGCCTGGTCGGCGGCGATCAGAGCACCGATCAAGCCGACCATGGCCCCGAATGCCTGCAAGGCGGCGCGGTTGTTGGCGTGGCGGCGCGAATAGTGGCGGCGGCGGGCGCTGAGGTCGACGCTGACCGCCTTGCCGGCCTGCGACTCCCTTGCCGGCACGGCCTGGGCGGGGCCGAAGTTGAGCGAGGTTAGCGTCAGCGCAACCGCCAGCACGGCGGCAGTGGAATCGCGAAACATGCTGCGCATGGTCATGCTCCCTGGCTGCTGATCGGTCTTCTCGTTCAACGCGGGAGAGCGGCAGTTCCTGCGGTGGGCGTGGCACGTATCCGCGGTTGGCGGCGACCCCCCGCATAACCCGGGTGCGCGATTCTCGCGGTCCGAAAACTATCGGCCGCCGCCGGGACGCACGCCAATGTTAGCGTTACCGGCAGACACGGAAGTGCATTGGCGCGGCTTTTTCTTGCTCTTTGCGGACGCATGTACTTTTCTGCGCGCGGGATTTCGACCACGGACGGGTTATGCATGCGGGGAGTGCGGACCGCGGGAGGGATCATTGCCATGTGCACCCGGCGCACCGGCCGATTGGCCTGGGCGGCGCTGCCGCTTGCCATGATGCTGGGTTCCGTCGCCGGCGCGCCCGAAACCAAGGTTAATTTCACGCTCGATCGTGGCCTGGAGGGCCCCGCGGCGCCGTTCCTGCTGCCGCTCGAAAAGGGCTGGTACAAAGCAGAGGGCCTCAACGTCAGCGTGGAGCCGGCGACCGGGCTGATCGAGCCGATCGCCCGTGTCGCCTCCGGCGTATTCGAGATGGGTTTCGCCGACATCAACGAGCTGATCAAATACCGCGACGCCAATCCCAAGGCGCCTGTGCGGGCGGTCTTCATCGTTTACAATCGGCCGGCCTATGCGGTGATCGGTCGCAAGAGCCGCGGCATCGCCGTGCCCAAGGATCTCGAGGGCAAGAAGCTTGGCGCGCCGGTCGAAGACGGCGCCTTTGCGCAGTGGCCGATCTTCGTCAAAGCCACCGGCATCGACGGGTCCAAGGTGACGATTGAGAATGTCGGCTTCGCAGTGCGGGAGCCGATGCTGGCCGCGGGCCAAGTTGATGCCATTACCGGGCTGTCATATTCCTTCTACATCAACCTGAAAGACAAAGGCGTTCCGATCGACGATGTCGTGGTTATGCAGATGGCCGATTACGGCGTCGATCTCTACGGCAAGGCGATCATCGTCAACACCAAGTTCGCCGCCGAACACCCCGAGATCGTACGCGGATTTTTACGCGCCTTCCTTGGCGCACTGAAACTGACAATCAAGGCACCAGTCAACGCAGTTGACGTCGTGCTCAAGCGCGACGACACAATCAAGAAGGAACTCGAAATCGAGCGGCTGAAAATGGTGATCCGCGACAACATCGTTACGCCCGAGGTCAAGGCGCAGGGACTCGGCGGCGTCGACGCGGCGCGATTTGCCCACGCCATCGACCAGATCGCGCTCACCTACAAATTCAAGAACGAGAAGCCGACGCCCGACGCGATTTTCGACGCGTCCTATCTGCCGCCAGACGAGATGCGCAAGCTGCGCTAGCCGACGATCAACGCGGGGTCAGGCAGCCGGATTCGTCTTGCGCCGCCGATTCTCGGTAATCAGCGTCGGAGCATTGATCGCAGGACTCTGCAGATCCGCCGCTATATACCCGGCCAGCTCTTGATAGGTCGCGCGTACGCCGCCTTCGCGGATATAGACCCCGCAATAAAGATCCGGCAGTTTGGGGAGCGGTGCATCTTCCCAAATGATCATGCCGACATCGATTGCCGCGCGGCGGATGATCGCCATCACTCCAAGTCCGACGGCAACCGCATTACCGAGACTGCCGGTACTGGGTCCGGTGAACACCTCCTCCCAGTGCAGTCCCACCGCCTTCAGGGCGGCAACCGCGATGCGATGATAGGCGCAGGGGTCGCCATAGGACACCAGCGGCACTGGCAGGTCACGGTCGAGCCGCGTGTTGGCGCCCCGCACCCAAACGACCTCTTCGGCCCAGCTGTGGTGCGAATCGGACGGCGGGTTCGGCGAGAAACCGACGACCAGATCGAGTTCGCCGCTGCGCATATCACGCAACAGGGGATCGTGGTAGTCCGTACGCACGATGAAGCGCACGTCGGGCCAGCGCCCACGGAAGCGCGCCAGCGTTCGGGGCAGCACCGAGGCAACATAGTCGCTGGACGTGCCAACGCGAATCACCAGCTCGGGACGTTGCGCGGCGCCGCCGAGGCGCACGATCTGATCGTTGATCGAGAGCAGACGGCGCGCATAGCTGAGCACCATTTCACCATGCGGTGTGAGCTGGATGCCGTGGACGCTGCGGTCGAACAGGTCGCCGCCGAGCAAAAACTGCAGCCGCTTGATCTGTGCGCTTACCGCCGGCTGGGTCAGACCGAGAGAGGCCGCGGCCTTGGTAAAGCTGCGCAAATCAACGACCGCAACGAGCGTCCGCAATAGATCGGTCGGAATATTCGTCATGTATTGCCCTTCGCGCGGATTGCCCAGCATTTGCGTGCAAACAAAGAAATATCGCAGACGCGGAATCTAGCACGTCCCGCTCGGCGATCAATTTTGCCCGCGCCGCCCTGCGATATTGGTTACTGATCGAACTATCTTGCGCGCCGTGCCGCGCCCGCCGCCGGCATGCGCGTCCAATCAGTTGAGAACGGTGCTACTTGATACGTTCGAGAATGCTCACGTAATTCGCCACTGACGTTCCGCCCATGTTGAAGATGCCGCCGAGCTTGGCGTTCTTCACCTGCAACTCGCCGGCGCTGTCGGTGAGTTGCATGGCGCTGAGCGCGTGCATGGACACGCCGGTGGCACCGATCGGATGTCCCTTGGCCTTCAACCCGCCCGACGGATTGACCGGCAGCTTACCGTCCTTTCGGGTCCAGCCCTCCTTGATGGCTCTGGCGCCCTGCCCTTCCGGAGTCAGGCCCATGGCCTCGTATTCGATCAGCTCGGCGATGGTGAAACAGTCGTGGGTCTCGACAAAGGACAGATCGCTCAGGTTGATGCCTGCTTCGGCGAGCGCGCGCTGCCAGCCCAAAGCACAGCCTTCGAATTTGAGAATGTCGCGCTTGGCCATGGGCAGGAAGTCCTGCACATGCTGAGCGGCGCGGAAGACCACCGCCTTTTCAAGCTGAAGCGCGGTCTCGACATCCGCCAGGACCACGGCGGCGGCGCCGTCGGAGACCGGCGAGCAATCGGTTCGCTTCAACGGGCCGGCAACGAAGGGATTCTTTTCGCTCTCGGTGCGGCAGAAGTCGTAGCCGAGATCCTTGCGCATCTGGGCGTAAGGGTTGCCGACGCCGTTCTTGTGGTTCTTGGCGGCGATCATGGCCAGCGCATCGGACTGATCGCCGTATTTCTGAAAATAGAGCCCGGCGATCTTGCCGAAAATGCCGGCGAAGCCGCCGTCGATATCCGCTTCTTCACGCACGTACGATGCCTTCAGCAGATTTTTCCCGATCTCGGCCGCAGGCGTTGTGGTCATCTGTTCCACACCGACCACCAGCACGATCCGCGCCGAGCGTGCCGCGATCGCCTTCAGCCCGGTTTGCACGGCGGCCGAGCCGGTGGCGCATGCATTCTCTACCCGGGTGGCACGCTTGAAGCGCAGCTCGGGGGAGGCCTGCAGCACCAGCGAGGCGGTGAAGTCCTGCGCCGAAAAGCCGGCATTGAAGTGGCCGAGCACGATCTCGTCCACGTCCTTGGGCCCGATCCCGGCGTCGGCCAGCGCTTGCCCGGCCACGCGCACGATCAGGCTTTCGACGCTGTCCTCAGCAAGCTTACCGAAGGGGGTGTGGGCCCAGCCGACGATGCATGCGGTCATCGGTCATCTCCTCTGCCGAACTTTGGTCGCATTACGCGGGAATGACTGCAAATTACCATAATTCGAACGGGCCTACGGCCACCTTTGCCTCCGCCTCGAAGCTTGGATAGCTTAAGGCCGCCGCCCATGGAACCTCCATGGAATCCAGCCGTTTTCCAGACCCGCTGCAACGACCGGACTGCGAATTGTGAGATTTTTTTCCCGTTTTCGGCTCCTGCTCGCCCTCGCCGCACTGGCGCTCGTTTTCGGCAGCGGCTCGCGCGCAAACGCCGAGGCCAAACTGCTGGTCGAAGCCTCCACCGGCAAGGTGCTGCACGCGGAAAACGCCACCTACCCGTGGTATCCGGCCTCGGTCACCAAATTGATGACCGCCTATACAGCACTGCGCGCCGTCAAGCAGAGTCGCCTCACGCTGGACTCGCTGATCACGGTTTCGCGTAACGCCGCCGCCCAGCAGCCGACCAAAATGGGCTTCAAGGTCGGTACCCGCCTCACCGTCGACAACGCGCTGAAGATGCTGCTGGTCAAGTCGGCCAACGACGTGGCGGTGACAATCGCCGAAGGCGTCGGCGGCTCGATGGCGGGCTTCGCCGACATGATGAACGCCAATGCGCGGCGGCTTGGCATGACGCAGAGTCATTTCATCAATCCCAACGGCTTGCCTGCGGAAAACCACGTGACCTCGGCGCGCGATCTGGCCATTCTCGCGCGCGCTGTGATCCAGGAATTTCCTGAATACGATTCCTACTTTCACATCCACGCGATCCGCTACGGCAAGCGCGTGATGCGTAATTACAATTCGCTGCTCGACCGCTATCCCGGCGCCGACGGCATGAAGACCGGCTTCATCTGCGCCTCCGGCTACAATCTTGTTGCCACCGCAACGCGCGGCGGCCGGCGTCTGATCGCAGTCATACTCGGTGCCTATTCCGGCGCCACCCGCGCGCAGCAGGCGGCGCAACTGTTGGAGCGCGGCTTCAACAGCGGCGGGCTGTCCTGGCTGACGCCGTCACTCGGCACGGTCGACGCGCTGGCGCCACTCGACGCGCAGCCGCCGAACCTGCGCGAGGAAATGTGCGGCGGCCATCGCCGCAAGCCGCCGTCGGAGGACAACGACGAAGAAGAAGAGGACGCGAACGCCAATGCCGACGCTGGTTCGGGCTTCCTGCTGTCCGCCCTGAGGCCGGCCAACGGCAAATTCGTGCTCGGCCCGCGCGTGGAGACCGAGCCACCCGTCGTCGTGTATACCGGCCCGGCCGAGAAGCCTGATGCGGACGAAGCGGCGATCGAAAAGCCGGCGCCGAAGAAGAAGAAGCGCGGCAAGGCGAGAGCCACCACGGCCAAGAAATGAGCGAGCGCGGTCCCAGAGCCGGGCGGCGCCGGCCGCCGCCCCCGATTCCGCTGACCGTGCTCACCGGCTTCCTCGGCGCCGGCAAGACGACGCTGCTCAACCGGCTGCTCAAGGACCCGGCACTCGCCGAAACCGCTGTCATCATCAACGAGTTTGGTGACGTCTCGCTCGATCACTTGCTGGTCGAATACGTCTCCGACAACATGGTGCTGCTGCAGTCCGGCTGCCTGTGCTGCACCATGCGCGGCGACCTGGTCGACGCGCTGGAAACGCTGCTGCGCGACCTCGACAACCGGCGCTGCACCTTCCGGCGCGTGCTGTTGGAGACCACGGGGCTTGCCGATCCGGCACCGGTGCTGCACACGGCGATGACGCATCCTTATCTCCTGCTGCGCTACCGGCTCGACGGCGTGGTGACGGTGATGGACAGCCTTAACGGCAACTCTACACTCGATGCCCATGCCGAGGCGGTCAAGCAGGCGGCGCTCGCCGACCGCATCGTGCTCACCAAGACCGATCTCGCCGATGCCGCACAGCGGGAACGCATCGCGGCGCGTCTGCACGATCTCAATCCGGCAGCGCCCATCCTCGATGCCGCCAAAGGCGAGGCGACGCCGGAGCGGCTATTGAATTGTGGACTATACGATCCGGAACGCAAGATTCCCGACGTGAAGAGATGGTTGGCCGAGGAAGCCTATGCGGATGACCATGCGCACCACGATCACAGGCGCGACCATCACCACGATCACGACCATCTCGACCGCAACCGGCACGACGAGCACATTTCCTCCTTCGTGCTCACCGCCGATGAACCGATTGCGGCCGGCACGCTGGACATGTTCCTCGAATTGCTGCGTGCCAATTACGGCGACCGACTGCTGCGGGTGAAGGGCATCGTCCAGCTTGCGGACATGCCGCAAACGCCGGTGGTGGTGCACGGCGTGCAGCACATCTTTCACCCGACAGCGCAGCTGGAGCGCTGGCCGGACGACGACCACCGCACCCGGCTGGTCTTTATCACCCGCGACTTGCCCGAACGCACGGTGCGTGAGCTGTTCGCGGCCTTTCTCGGCGCCGCCGCACCCGATCGCCCGGACAAGGCGGCGCTGACCGACAATCCGCTGGTGCCGTTCGGTGGCGCCGACCGCTAGCACTCGCATCCGGCGCCTGCATGGCGGCCGGATGACACGAAGCCGCACTTGCGCGATCTGACGGTTCGACTCATGCTGCCGGCTGAACCGAGTCGGCGAGCCCGTTTCGCGCGCCGGCACCGGGGTAACACATCATGGACCGCATCTGGCTTCGTCATTATCCGCCCGGCGTCGCCGCCGAGATCGACCCGTCGCGCTATACCTCGCTTGTGGCGATGTTCGAGGACAGCTTCAGAACCTATGGATCGCGCGAATGCTGCGTATGCATGGGCAAATCGCTCACTTATGCCGCGCTCGACGACGCTTCGCGCGCGCTCGCCGCCTGGCTGCAAAGCCGTGGGCTGCAGCGCGGCGCCCGCGTCGCTATCATGATGCCGAATCTGCTGCAATACGCAGTGGCGATTGTTGCCGTGCTGCGCGCGGGCATGACCGTCGTCAACGTCAACCCGCTGTACAAGCCGCGCGAGCTCGAGTTCCAACTCAACGATTCCGGTGCTGAAGCCATCCTGGTGCTGGAAAATTTCGCCGCGATACTGCAAAAGGCACTGCCGCATGCAAGCGTGAAACACGTCGTCGTAGCCAGCATGGGCGACATGCTCGGCAGTTTAAAAGGCGCCGTCGTCAACGGCGTGGTGCGTCACATCAAGAAGATGGTGCCGACCTACACGCTCCCGGGCGCAGTCAGGTTCAACGACACGCTCAGCCTCGGCCGCCGAATGTCCTTCACAAACGTCCCGATCGGGCCTGCTGACATTGCCTTTCTCCAGTATACCGGCGGCACCACCGGCACACCCAAGGCAGCAATGCTGCTGCATCGCAATCTCGTCGCCAACGTCTTGCAGGTGGACGCCTGGAACCGGCCGATCCTCGCAAAGCCGCCGGCAACCGACCGGTTGATCATCGTCACCGCACTGCCGCTCTATCACATCTTCGCGTTGACGGCCTGCTTTCTGTTCGGCGTCAGCAGCGGCGGACTGTGCATACTGATCCCCAACCCACGCGACATCGGTGGCCTGATCCACCAGCTTTCCCGGTACAGGGTCAATTCCTTTCCGGCGGTGAACACGCTCTACAATGCGCTGCTGCATCATCCCGACTTCAGCCGGCTCGACTGGAGCATGCTCAAATGCGCGATCGGCGGCGGCATGGCAGTGCAGAAGGTGGTAGCCGACGCCTGGTTCAAGTCGACGGGCCGGCCGATCATCGAGGGCTACGGCCTGTCGGAGACCGCACCGGTGCTCACCTGCAATCGCGGCGACATTACCGAATGGACCGGCACCATCGGCCTGCCGCTGCCGTCCACCGAGATCTCCATCCGTGACGACAGCGGGCGCGAGTTGCCGGTCGGCACAACGGGCGAGATCTGTGCGCGCGGCCCGCAGGTCATGCCGGGCTACTGGCACCGCCCGGACGAAACCGCCAAGGTGATGACCAGTGACGGTTTCTTCCGTACCGGCGACATCGGCGTCATGGACGAGGAGGGCCGCGTGCGCATCGTCGACCGCAAGAAGGACATGATCACGGTGTCCGGATTCAAGGTGTTCCCCAACGAGGTTGAAGACTTCGCCATGACGCACGGCGGGCTCCTGGAATGCGCGGTAATCGGCGTGCCCGACCGCCATTCCGGTGAAGTGCCCAAGCTGTTCGCGGTGAAGAAGAAGCCAGAGGTCGCCGAAGCCGATATCCGCAGCTTCCTCGCCGCCGGTCTCGCCAGTTACAAGGTGCCGCGTTACATCGAGTTCCGCGACGAATTGCCGAAGTCCAATGTCGGCAAGATCCTGCGCCGCGCGCTGCGCGAGGATGTCGCACCAAAGTCGCCGGCCGGCGGCTCGTCATGAGCAGACCCGGGCAAAGCCCCGCCGATATCGTTGCCTTCTGGCGCGAGGTCGGCCCCAAGCGCTGGTTCAAGAAGGATGCCACGCTCGACGCCGACATCCGCCGGCGTTTCCTTGATACTTACGAGTCAGCCGCCGCCGGCGAGCTCGACGCCTGGCAGCAGACTCCGGATGGCGCGCTCGCTTTGCTCATCCTGCTCGACCAGTTTCCGCGCAACCTGTTCCGCGGCAGCGCGCGCGCCTTCGCCACCGACCCTCAGGCGCGGGCGATCGCCAGCCGCGCCATCCTTAACGGCTTCGACGCCGGCTTCGGCAACATGCGCACCTTCTTCTATCTGCCGTTCATGCACTCGGAAGATCTGGCCGATCAGGAGCGTGCGCTTGCCTTCTATCGCGCGCACAACGCGACAGACGGTCTGAAATGGGCGGAGGAGCACGCCGACATCATCCGCCGTTTCGGTCGCTTCCCGCACAGGAACGCCGCGCTCGATCGCACCACCACAGCGGAAGAGCAGGCCTTCCTCGACAGCGGCGGATTTGCCGGTTAAACCAGCCCCTCATGGCTGAACTGGTGGTCGAGGATCTGGGCCTGCGGCTGGGCGGTCACGAGATTCTCAAGGGCGTGTCGCTCAGTCTCGCCGCAGGCGAAGTCGTAGCGTTGCTCGGCGCGTCGGGGAGCGGCAAGACCACGCTGCTGCGGGCAATCGCCGGCCTCGAGCGGCCGCACCGCGGCTCCATCGTTGTCGACGACCAAGTATTTTTCGACGGCGCGCAAGGCATTGAACTGCCCGCGGAGAAGCGCGGGCTCGGCCTCGTTTTCCAGTCCTACGCGCTGTGGCCGCATCGTACCGTGTTCGAGAACGTCGGCTATGGTCTCAAACTGCGCGGCACGCCGGTGGACGAAACCAAGCGGCGCGTCAACGCGGTATTGTCGCAGATCGGGCTCGATCATCTCGCCGAGCGTATGCCGGCGCAGTTGTCCGGCGGCCAGCAGCAGCGCGTGGCGATCGCCCGCGCGCTGGTCTATGAACCGCCGGTGATCCTGCTCGACGAGCCGCTGTCCAATCTCGACGCCAAACTGCGCGAGGAAGCGCGCGCCTGGCTGCGCACGCTCATCACGAAACTAGGCTTGTCGGCCATTCATGTCACCCACGACCAGGTGGAGGCGATGGCGATCGCCGACCGCATCGTGCTGCTCGATGGTGGCACCATCGCTCAGGACGCGTCGCCGACGACACTCTACAACGAACCGGCTACCCGCTTCGCCGCAGAGTTCATGGGCAGCAATAATCGCATCGATGGCAGGGTGTCGCAGGTGAGCGACGGCCGTGCCACCCTCAACGTGCTCGGCGAGAAGCTCACCGGCCAGGCGCGTGGCAAGCCGGCCCAAGGCGGCGAGGCGGCCGGCATCATCCGGATCGAACGCATGCGCTGCGCCGAGGCGCCCGGCCCCAACCGGCTGGCCATGAAGCTTGATGCCGCGATGTATCTCGGCGAGCGTTGGGAATTGTTGTTCACGCGCGGCGATCTCAATGTGCGCGTCTACGCCGTCGAGCCGCTCAAGCCGGGCGAGCACTACGTCGAATTTCCACCCGACGCGCTGTGGGTGTTTTGATGACCGACTTCCACGGCGTCTTCCCTTATCTCGTCTCGCCGATTGACAATGACGGCCGCATCCTCGCCGATGTACTGGGCAAGCTTTGTACCGACCTGATCAAGGCCGGCGTGCATGGCCTCACTCCGCTCGGCTCCACCGGCGAGTTCGCGTACCTGACGCGCACGCAGCGTGAGGCGGTGGTGCAGGCGACCATCGAGGGCGCCGACAAGCGCGTGCCTGTTATCGCCGGCGTGGCTTCGACCGCGACCGCCGACGCGGTCGAGCAGGCGCGACGCTGGCAACAGCTCGGCGCCGACGGCATTCTCGCCGTGCTTGAGACCTATTTCCCGCTCAGGGACGCGCAGATCGAAAGCTATTTCCGCACCATCGCCGACGCCGTTGACATCCCGGTGGTGATCTACACCAATCCGAATTTCCAGCGCAGCGATCTGACCATCGACGTGATCGCCCGGCTCTCGGAGCATCCGCGTATCCGCTACATCAAGGACGCCTCCAGCAATACCGGGCGGCTGCTCTCGATCATGAACCGGGCGCCGAAGATGAAGGTATTTTCGGCGTCGGCGCATATTCCTGCAGCGGTGATGCTGATCGGCGGCGTCGGCTGGATGGCAGGGCCCGCCTGCGTCGCGCCCCGCGAGAGCGTGCGGCTCTACAATCTCTGCCGCGCCGGCAGATGGGACGACGCTCTGCGGCTGCAGCGCCATCTCTGGCGCATCAACGAGGCCTTCGCCCGCTTCAACTTGGCCGCTTGCATTAAGGCCGGGCTGCAGATTCAAGGCTATGCGGTCGGGGATCCGGTACCGCCGCAGACGCCGCTATCCGCCGACGATCGCGCGCTGGTGGAAGGCATCCTGGCCGAGATGTCGAAGCTCGAAGTGGCCTGACTTATCGACCCAAGTGACTGCGCCCCCGCGCCGCGCCTGCGCCACGATCGGCCTGGGGCCTGATTGCGCGCATCAAGGCAATCTTGCCGACCGCAGCGGCCGCCGCCTGACGCAACTCGTCGCCGGCGAGTTGCTCGATCTGATGGCCAGACGCCGCCGCTGCTTCCACGTCTCCATCATGGGCGGCGCTCAGAGCGGCTGATCACGCCTGCTCGCGCAAGAGCCGCCGGATGACCTTGCCGGTCGTGGTCATCGGCATCTGCTCGATGAAGGCGACCTCACGCGGATATTCGTGCGCCGACAGCCGCGCGCGTACGAAGTCCTGGATCTCGGCGGCGAGTGCATCGGTCGCGTTGAATCCGGCTTTCAGAACGATGAAGGCCTTGACGATCTCGGTGCGCACAGAATCGGGCTTGCCGACCACGGCGGCCAGCACCACGGCCGGATGGCGCAAGAGGCAATCCTCAATCTCGCCGGGTCCGATACGGAAGCCGGCCGAGGTAATGACATCGTCGTCGCGGCCGACGAAGCTGATGTAGCCGTCGTGATCCATCACGCCCTGGTCGCCGGTGGTCATCCAGTCGCCGATGAACTTGTCGCGCGTCGCCTCAGGTCGACCCCAGTATTCGAGGAACATGACCGGGTCGGGCCGCTTGACCGCGATCTGGCCGATTTCGCCGGCGTTCAGCACATTGCCGTCGCGGTCGATCACCGCGACGGTATGACCAGGCACGGCCTTGCCGATCGCGCCGGGCTTGAGCATCCCGAGTTGAGCGCATGAGCCGATCACCAGATTGCATTCGGTCTGGCCGTAAAACTCGTTGATGGTGAGGCCAAAGGCCTCCTTGCCCCATTCCAGCGCCTCGACGCCGAGCGACTCGCCGCCGGAGGCGACGCTGCGCAGCGTCAAGGCATGCCGTCCCTGCGGGCTCGGCACCGCGCGCATCATACGCAGCGCGGTGGGCGGAATGAATGCGTTGCGCACGCCGGCCGACGCCATCAGCGCAAAAGCTTCCTCTGGATCGAACTTGTCGAAGCGGCGCGCCACGACCGGAACTCCATGATGCAGGCTCGGCAGCAATACGTCGAGCAAGCCGCCGGCCCAGGCCCAGTCCGCCGGGGTCCAATAGCGATCCCCCGGTTGCGGAAACTCATAATGCGGCAATTCGGCGCCGGGCAAATGGCCGATCAGCACGCGCTGGGCATGCAGCGCGCCCTTGGGCTGGCCGGTGGTGCCGGAGGTGTAGATCATCATCGCCGGATCTTGGGCGCCGGTGTCGACCGGCGTGAAATTGGACGACGCCTTTGCCAAAAGATCGGCGAAGCTGCCGGCGCCGGTGCCGTCGACCGAGAGCACACAGGCCAGGTCCGGCACTTCGTCACGAATGTCGTCGAGCTTGGCCAGCCCCTGCGCATTGGTCAGCAGCGCCTTGGCGCCGGAATTCTGAAGCCGATAGGACAGCGCATCCGGCCCGAACAGCACGGCGATCGGCAGCGATACGGCGCCAAGCTTGTAGATGGCGATATGGGCGACGGCGACCTGCGGCGTCTGTGGCAACATGATCGCCACCCGGTCGCCGCGCACGACGCCATGGGCACCCAGCACATTGGCGAGACGATTAGACATCTCGCGCAAGTGCCCGTAGCTGACCTCCTCCCTGCGGCCGTCGGCGTGCACGTGCAGAATGGCCAGGCGGCTGGGATCGGCAGCTGCCCAGCGGTCGCAGGCGCTGGCGCCGATATTGAAGTGCGCCGGCACGTTCCAGCGAAATTGGCGGGTGAGGGTATCGAAGTCTTTGGCGTGAGGCAGGGCCGGCATGGGAGCGGCAGGCTAGTCAGCGCGAGGCGCAAGGTCCAGAGGTGCTTGCCGGCCGCCCGTCAGAACTCTTGATCCGGAAACGGGCTCCAGGATGCAGCGCCACATTCTCATGGGTGAAACGACTTCACGATGCACATTGCGGCGTTCGGCTCGGATCACACCGCGCCGATCTCACCGGAGAAAGCCGAAGGGCCCGGACCACGACGGCGATGCCGCATCAGTGCAATAAGCGCGAGCGGCATCGGCCCCGGAAACAAGCACGGTCGTTGACAGGACGGTCTGACCCGCCGCCGTGGCCGGATTTCTATGTCCGACCGGCGGGCTTGAGGCAGCGGCCCCGCCGGACGCATTAAATCACACCATCGGTGGAAACCAGTTGGTAACCACGAACGCCGTTAGCCCAGCCATTGCCGCTCAGCGACCGCCCGGCAAAGAGGCATATTAAATCCACGGTGGTAATTGCGCGATGATGATCGTCATCCGCTTGGCACGACGGGCCAGCACGACAGAAGAAACCGGGAAGATTTAATGGGGGTCAGCATCATCCGGCGCCTATCCTCGATGCTGCGCAGCGATCGCGCGTCCGCGGAGACGCGCGAGGAGCAGCAAAAGGCGGAGCTGCTGCGTCAGCAGAGCCTGCGATTCGACGCTGCTCTCAACAACATGGCGCAGGGCCTCGTCATGTTCGACAAGTCCGAACGGATCGTCCTGTGCAACCGGCGCTACCTCGAATTGTCGGGCCTGACGGCAGAGTTCGTGCAGCCCGGCCGCACGCTACGCGAGATCCTCGAACTGCGCCAGGCGCAGGGAAACTTTTACGACGACATCGATCAGTATCGTCACGAACTGCTCACCGCTATCGCCAAGGGCGATACCAAGCGGCTGGTCATCGAGACCAGCGACGGACGCTCCTGCCAGATTGTCAACGTGCCGATGGCCGGCGGCGGCTGGGTCGCCACTCACGAGGACATTACCGAGCAGATCACTGCCAAACGAGTCATCGAACAACAGAAAATTCATCTCGATTCCGCGCTGGCGAACATGTCGCAAGGGCTGTGCATGTTCGATAGAAATCAGAAACTGATCGTTTGCAACCGCACATACGCCGATCTGTACGGTCTGAAAGAGGCCGACACCCGGCCCGGCACCTCGTTTCGAGCTATTCTTGAGCACCAGATTACCTCCGGCAACACGCCGGAATGGACCGAAAGCGATATCCAGAGTCGGCTTAACAGGGCCACTGCCAACGAGGCTTACCAGATCACCAACCGGCTGCATGATGGACGGCTTATTGCCGTCGTTCACCAGCCGATGGCCGACGGCGGCTGGGTAACCACCCATGAGGACGTCACCGAGGCAAGACGGCGGGAGGAATCCTTCCGGCTGCTGTTCGAGGGCAATCCGGTGCCGATGTGGGTGACCGACCGGGAGACCCTGCGCTTCCTGGCGGTCAATGAAGCGGCGATTTCGCACTACGGCTATAGCCGCAACCAGATCATGGGAATGACGCTCCCCCAATTGCTGATATCCGAAGACGCTGATCAGGTCACCCGCCGTATGCACGCGTTGTCGAACGACGAACTGGTGGAAAACTTCTCGCGCCATGCCAAGGCGGATGGAACCGTCATCGACGTCTGCGTCTATTCGCGCGCGCTTACCTATTCGGGCCACAAAGCCCGGCTGGCCGCGGTCCACGACATCACCAAGGCCAAGCTCGCCGAAGCCGAGATGCGGCGCACGAAGAAATTTCTCAATACGGTCATCGAGCACATCCCGCTACCGATCATCGTGAAGGATGTTTCCGGGCCGGGCGTGGACGGACTCACCGGACGGTTCTCGCTCTTCAACCGCGCCTATGAAGAACTCACCGGCGATACTCGCGCCGACCTGATCGGCAAGACGTCGCACGAAATATTCCCGCGTGATCGGGCCGAGCGGGTCGTGCAGACCGACAATGAGGCGTTACAGTCGGATTACGCCGTCACTCGCGAACATCCGATCGAAACCGTCCACAAGGGCATCCGCCTTGTGACGGCGAGCAAGACACTGATCCGCGACGACGACGGCGAGCCGCAATATCTGCTGACCGTGCTCGACGACGTAACGGACCGGCGGCGCGCGGAGCAACGCATCTCGCACCTCGCGCACAACGACTCGCTGACCGACCTGCCAAATCGCGCCTCGTTCATCGAATATCTCGATGCGACGATCGACAAGGCGGAAAAGAATGGAGAGCAGTTCGCCGTCGTCTGCATCGACCTCGATCGCTTCAAGGAGGCCAACGATATTTACGGTCACCAGATCGGCGACGCGCTGCTGCGCACTGCCGCACGTCGACTGCAAACGACGGCGGCCGACACATTCCTTGCTCGCGTCGGCGGCGACGAGTTCACGCTGGTGATCACCGGCGGCCCGCAGCCGGAGACAGCCGTCGAGTTGGGTGAGCGGCTGGTCACCGCCTTCCAGGATGAATTCGAAATCGATGGCCATCGCATGCAGGTCGGCATGAGCGCGGGCGTGGCCATTTACCCGACTGACGGCGACGACGCGCGCACGCTGCTAGCCAACGCCGACGCCGCGCTCTACCAGGCCAAGGCGGAGATGCGCGGCTCGGTGCGGCTGTTCGAAATCGAGCTTGGCACGCGGATGCGCGAGCGGCGCGAGATGCAAAACGACCTGCGAACCGCGATTCAACATGGCGACATGTCTCTGCATTATCAGCCGCAGTTCAAGATCGCGTCCGACGAACCCATCGCCTTCGAGGCGTTGGCGCGCTGGCAATGCCCCAAGCGCGGCACAGTACCGCCTGACGTCTTCATTTCGATTGCTGAGGAGAGCGGGCTGATCATCGCGCTCGGCGAATGGATCCTGCGCGAGGCCTGCCGTGAGGCTGCGTCGTGGCCCCGGCCGCTGAAGGTCGCAGTGAATATCTCGCCGGTGCAGTTCTATCGCGGCGACTTGCCCCGGCTGGTGCATACGATCCTGCTGGAGACCGGCCTGCCACCGCACCGCCTCGAGCTGGAAATAACCGAAAACGTTCTGATTGACGATTTCTCGCGGGCGGTGTCGATCCTGCGCAGGCTCAAGGCGCTCGGCGTGCAGATCGCCATGGACGATTTCGGCTCGGGCTATTCGTCACTGTCCTATCTGCATGCGTTTCCGTTCGACAAGATCAAGATCGACCGCACTTTCATCGGCGATCTGGAAACCAGCCATCATTCGATGGCGATCGTGCGTGCGATCATTCCGCTTGGCCACAGCCTGGCGGTGCCGATCCTGGCCGAGGGCGTGGAAACCGAAGCGCAGCGCGCCCTCCTGTTGCGGGAAGGCTGCGACCAGGTGCAGGGCTATCTGACCGGCCGTCCGCAGCCGATCGAGGTCTATGCGCGGATGGTGGGTCGCCAGTCGGCCGCGAAACAGGCCGCGGCGGGATAGCTCACTCCGGTGCTGCCGTCACTGGCCCGGCGCTGTCGCCGGCGCTGACGCGGCAATCGCGCGCATCGCGCAACCCGCCGTCCGCTTCCGATTCAATTTTCAAACAGCCCGGCTTCCCGGCGCGGCAAGCCAACGCTCCGCCGCCCGTGTTGTCCTCCCGCATCGTTCAGCGAGCCCGCGGCTCCGCCCGCTTGCGCACGCCGGCAGCGACGCCAGGCTTGCGGGGCGGCCCGATCGACAGCAGACGCCGCAATGGCCCCCGCGGCTTCACCAGATCGGCAAGGCTGTAGCCGTCGAGCACCTCCAGAAACGCGGCGGCGGCGCGCTGGAGTGCGCGGCGCAGGGCACAGCAGGTTCCGATCACGCAGGATTTGTCGGCCGGATCGAAACAGGGCACCAGGGCCAGGTCCGGCTCGGTGCGGCGCACAACGTCGCCCAGCCCGATTGTCTCCGCCGGCAGCGCGAGCCGCAGGCCGCCGGCGCGCCCACGCACGGTTTCTACATAGCCGGCAACGCCGAGCTGATGGGCGACCTTCATCAGGTGGTTCTTGGAAATCCCGTAGCCAGCCGCGATCTCACTGATCGTGGCGAGCCCGCCATCCTTGACCGCGAGGTACATCAGCAGGCGCAGCGCGTAGTCGGTGTAGACGGTCAGGCGCATGGCTCTCCCTGCGGGCGGACAATAAAGATGTATCTCAGATATTGCTTTTTGCCAAGCCTTGGATAAGATGTATATACGATACATGTTAAACGCGGGAGGCTTCCATGCCCAACGCCACCATGATCGGCACGGCCTTCTCGCGGCGGCCGCTGTTCCCGGACGACCTCGCCTGCAGCGCCATGCGCCTCGAACGCGACGACAAGCGCGCGCTGGTGCGCATGCTGGTCAATTCGCTGGTCTGGATCGTGGTCGGCATGCTGCTCGCCGTGGCGGTGACCTGATGAGCACGGCGACAAAATTGTCTGCTGCCGGCGCGCGCCCTTCGGAAGGCGACATCGGGTGCTTGGTCGATGCGTTCTACGCCAAGGTGCGCACCGATCCAGCGCTGGGTCCGGTGTTCGCGCGCGCCATTCTCGGAGATTGGGATCTGCACCTCGCCACAATGCGCAAATTCTGGTCTTCGGTGATGCTGACGAGCGGCCTCTATAAGGGAAATCCCGTGGCTGTGCACCAACAGGTCGAGGGAATGGAATTTGGCCTGTTCGACCGATGGCTGGCGCTGTTCGACGAAACCTGCCGCGAGCTGTTCGACGCGCGGCTCGCCGATGCGTTCGGCGTCAAGGCGGCGCGCATCGCCGAAAGCCTCAAGCTCGCTTTGTACTACCGGCCCGACCGGCCGTGGCCACCGAGGACGTCATGACCTTCGTCGTCACCGACAATTGTATCAAGTGCAAGTACATGGATTGCGTGGAAGTCTGTCCGGTGGACTGCTTCTATGAAGGCGAGAACATGCTCGTCATCCATCCGGACGAATGCATCGACTGCGGCGTGTGCGAACCGGAATGCCCGGCGGAAGCCATCTTACCCGATACCGAGGGCGGACTCGAGGCTTGGCTCAAGCTGAACGCCGACTATGCCAAGATTTGGCCAAACATCACGATCAAGCGCGAACCGCCGCCGGACGCCAAGGAATTCGACGGCATGCCGGACAAGCTGCAGCGCCACTTCTCGCCGGAGCCGGGGCAAAGCGACTGAGCGGCACGGGCCGCGCGCATCGATTCAGGTCCGGAAGCCGCCTGCGATCAGGCTCCCGCCCGGCCATCGAATGATCGAAAGCACGGTCGGGTGTCTGGCAGTCGAGGCGATGCTACCTGCCATTGCCGAGCAACTGAACGTCCGCACGATCCGGAGCGGATCGCCGTGGTCTTAACATCGGCCTGGAGGCAGGCGCCCAGCCCGTTCAGTGTCCCAGATACTTCGCTATGAGATCGAATTGCAGGAACGTCAAAACCATAACGACGTTGCCGGCCCAGGCTACCGTCAGCAGGCGGGCGAACAGGCCCCAGTACCGCTCCAGCATATTGTCGGCACATCGCCACACCGAGATCAGGATCCACGCCGAGTATCCGGCGGAGACGAGAAGCAGTATCTGCTGCAACGCGACCTGATCGGTATAGATGGCGAGAGCATAGAAGACGGCGATCACACCGCTAACGATGACGCCGTAGCCCCAGAACACCTTCCAGAGCGGCTCCTTGCCGCGCCATGCGCGGATCTCGGGCTCAAGGAATCTGGCAACGAAAGCCCCTGCAGGCACGTTCTTGTCGCTTCCGGATACCATCATCGATGTCTGCCCGGGCAAATACGCCTCTGCTTGATGGCCTTCCGACCTCAGTGCCGTCAACCGACGCGTTCCACGCGGGCAGTTGCGGTCATGCTCCACCACCGGCGACCCGCTCCCGCCGCACTGGATGTTCGTCGTTCCTCGCAGGGTAACCAATCGGCAGCAGTGCGGATCAAAAACGCTCAGGTGACTCACCGTTCACATAATCGTCACGACGGTCAGCGACTTGACCTCCATCAGCATTGCTCTCGCGCGCGTCGCATGCGACGGCGCTATCCTTCCTCTTTTTCCGGCTCCGCCAGGATCAGCGTCCAGTACAGCTTGTACTTCGAGTTCGGCGTATAAACCGCGGCGATGCCCATGCGGGTAGCGCCTTTGAGCAGCATGTTGCCGCGGTGCGGCGCGGAATCGCGCCAGCCGGAGAAGGCCTCGGCGATGGTGTGATAGCCGGCGCTGATGTTCTCCGCAGCCCGCCTGGCATCGTAGCCCGACGCCTTCAGCCGCCTGACCAAAGCCTTGGTGGCGTTGTGGTCGAGCCTGTCGCGGGCGGCCATCGCTTCCGCCTGCCCCTGCGCCAGCGCCATCAGCGCCGGATCGAGCGTGACCGCAGGCAGGTTGTTGTTGGCACGGTAGCCGGAGATCATCGAGGCGGCGGCGGCGGCATCGAGCGTGGCGCCCGGCTGCGCCAGGTCGCGGTAGAAGCTCGGCTGCTCCTTTGGACCATAGCCGGAACAGGCGGCAAGCGCGGCAAACGCGGCAAGCGCAAGGGCAGCGAGGAAAGGGCGCAGGGTCATCGGGGGAGCAACTCCGAGTCGCGGGGCGCGCGCAAGCTCGCGGGGGATTGGGGCCGATTGGTGATCTTCCCTCTCCCCGCACAGCGGGAAGAGGCAAAACAGCGGCTATTTCATTTTCTGCAACGCCTGCCAGATGCGCTCGGGCGTGGCCGGCATGTCGAGTTGCGCACCCTTAGGCAGCGCGTCGAGGACGGCATTGATCAGCGCCGGTGGCGCCGCCGTGGTGCCGGCCTCGCCGGTACCCTTCACGCCGAGCGGATTGGTGCGGCAAGCGACGGCGTGGTGCTCGACCCGCATCAGCGGCACGTCGTGGGCGCGCGGCATGGCGTAGTCCATGAACGAGCCGGAAACGAGCTGGCCGCCGGCGTCGTAGACCGTGTTCTCGGTCAGTGCCTGACCGAGCCCCTGCGCCACGCCGCCATGCACCTGGCCGGTGACGATGGTGTCGTCGAGCAGATTGCCGCAATCGCCGACCGCCACGTAGGAGACGATGTCGACCGCTCCGGTATCGGGATCGATCTCCACCTCGGCGACATGGCAGCCGTTGGGAAACGACGGCGGCGTCTTCACGCTGCCGGTGGTGTCGAGGCTTTCCTCAATCACGCCCTGCTTCTTCAACTCGGCGGCGCGCGCGGCCACCTCGAACAGCGAGACCTCGCGGCCGGAATTCTTCACGCTGAATTTTCCATTGCCGTATTCGATGTCAATCTCGCCCGCCTGCAGCAGCATGGCGGCGACACGCTTGCCTTTGTCGATGACCGCGTCGGCAGTGTTGGCAATGGCGCCGCCGGTCATCATCGCCGAGCGCGAGGCGACCGCACCAAAGCCGGGCACGTCGCGATCCGAGTCGCCCGCCGTGACGGTGACCGCCTCGCGGGCAATGCCGAGCCGGCGGGCGGCGACCTTGCCGAACACGGTCTGGTGGCCCTGCCCGCTCGGCCCGGCGCCGATGCTGACCTCGACGCGCTCGCCGCCGGGAAAGCGGATGCGCGCGGCTTCTTCCGGGAAGGCGCCGGCGATCTCCAGATAGCAGCCAAGCCCGATGCCGCGCAGCTTACGCTCCTTCCTGGCCGCCTTCTTGCGGGCGGCGAAGCCGGCATAGTCGGCGGCCTGCAGCGCGCGCTCGAACGCAGCCGGAAAATCGCCACTGTCATAGGTATTGCCGAAGGGCGTGGTGTAGGGGATCTTCTCCGGCTTGATCAGATTGCGCCGGCGCAATTCGGCGGCGTCGATGCCGGTCACGTCGGCGGCGGCGTCAATCACGCGCTCGAGCAGATAGCTCGCCTCCGGCCGGCCAGCGCCACGATAGGGACCGGTGGGCAACGTGTTGGTGAAGACGCAACGCGCATTCACCTGGGCGACTGGAATGTCGTAGACGGTCGGCAGGCAGCCGGACACGTGTGTGGTGACGACGAAGTGGGCGACGCCGGTGAAATAGGCACCCATGTTGCCGAGGCCGTCGACGCGCAGCGCGAGGAAGCGGCCGCGCCTGTTGAGCGCAAGCTCGACGGTCCAGAACGAGTCGCGGCCCTGGTTGTCGGTGAGGAAGGCCTCGCCACGGGTCGACACCCAGTGCACGGGGCGCTTCAGCGCACGGGCGGCGTGCAGCATGACGACGTATTCAGGATAGCACCAGCCCTTCATGCCGAAGGCGCCGCCGAGGTCGTCGGTAACCACGTGCAACTGCTCGGGCTTGATGTTCATGGCGCCGGCGACCTGGCCGCGCACGCTGGCATAGCCCTGCGTGCCGCAGCGGAGCGTGAAGCGGTCGGCCGCCTCATCATAGCTGGCGGTAGCCGTGCGCGGTTCCAATGAGGCGACCACCAGACGCTGGTTGACGAGTTCGACGCGCACGATGTGAGCGGCTTCCTTGAAGGCACGGTCGAGCGCGGCCTGGCGTTTGCCGTCGGGATCGGGCGGCGCGGTCCAGTCGAAGCCGATATTGCCGGGCGCTTCGGCCCAGAG
>Ga0210062_1000039_pt1 | contig 34000 bp, 30 predicted proteins | sample Muzzi_CordA_D2_FD_185528 | JGI IMG/M metagenome (GOLD analysis project Ga0210062, IMG submission 185528) | Wetland microbial communities from San Francisco Bay, California, USA, that impact long-term carbon sequestration - Muzzi_CordA_D2 (SPAdes) | ecosystem: Environmental > Aquatic > Marine >...
CCCATCCACAACGCCATCATTGATCGTCTGGCTTCTTGCGAGATGAATGACTCCAGTGACGCGGTGTCCACCAGTTTAATCCATGCCTTGATTTGGCGAACGTTATAATATTTCAAGATCGCGTCCAAATTTTTTTCGACCATGGGTTTCAGTGTTGTTCCATCCGTTAATCCTACAATCTCCAATTCTGTCTGATATAGTGTTACCATCTGATTGATCATTTCGATCGATTTTTGACTGATATTCTCCTGGTCCAGACAGCATACGAGTTTGCGGATTTGTTTTTCTTCTTTCACAACAAGAACCGAACATGTTGCATTATTGGCAACTTTTTGGGGAAAATTTATTATTCCTTCCCATTGACAATCGCCCTCTTTATAACAGCCCAAGGCAATCAGATCACTATCATCTTCCTGGGATTGAGCCAATATTTCTTTGATAGGATTGCCCGACCTTAACACGACTTTTAAATCTTTCCTGGCTCCCCGACAGACATACAACTCTTCCCATATTCCTTTTTTAACCTCGATGAATTCGTAGTTGCACAACCGTTTTTCATAAGGAGACTCATCTTTTTCAAAATGGTCAAGAAAATTTCGACGATAATTCCTCAACTTTTCAGTGAGAGGATGTTTTATTCCAGCGCGGTTCGATGAGCGGCCGATGTCCGTTGCTTTAGTTCCTACTCCAAGCAAAGTAACGTCCGCCCAGGTGTTCCCGGCCAGTTTGGCCACATCTTTAATAACATGAGCACTGTATGGATGTTGATCTACCGCTACAAGAATTCTCATAATAACCTCTTTTGATGTCATGATACGTTTTATAAGTTTTAACAGGGATCAGGGTGTTTTTCATTTGACAAATATCTCCACGGATATGCTTTTTATCAAACCATATGGAATTAAAACTAAATTTCCATCATTCCAACGGGCACGAAGCCCTTGATCCCTGCTTTACTGCCAGCAAATAAGAATCGGAGACGGAATATGACTCAGCAATTGAAACCAGTTGCTCTTTTTGCTTATGGTGCGGTGGAGCGGACAGGCCAGCAATCCATAGTCCCGCAACGCATCACCGATTTCTTCCGGCGCACCCTGAATCGTCAGACAATTTTCGGGAGGCCATTGATTTTCCACCAACATTTCTTCTACGGCAATTAATGTCCCATTAGTTTCTTTTTTAGCCTTAAAGGCCAGTTGTCCCGGCTCCTGAAATTCACAATAAATCAGATCAAGCTGAAGTTTCGTACCTTTAAATAGTTTTAAAAACATGGAAATAAACTTTTTGGATTCTATTTCACTTCGGATAATTAACGCCACTTTTTCTATATTGACCAAATTTTTAACGATGATGACCGGGCAGGGGATGAGTCTGTAAAGACGAGAATGTATTTTATCATAGAGCTTTTTGGCAGTAAAGCTATGGAGTGACCCCTCCATAAACAGATCATACGATTCCCTTTGGATTTCACGGAGGATTTCATTTTCACGATCTCCGACCAGCATTTTGGGGGCTCCAAGTGTTGGACATGAAGATTTTTCCGCTTTGATCAATTGTCCAATTTCAAATTCCCCTGTTTTCAACATCGTATTTTCCCAGGTTCTGCGAACCCATCCGGTACCCGGAGCATGCCCATCGTGATCCGGTTCCTCAACGTGAACAGAATGTAGCCTCATGTCGATAAGTTGGGCCAACTGGCAGGCATACCTGAGAGCGATGCTCGACGCCAAGTCTGCATCGAGGTAAACAAGCATTCTTAACATGATGATTCCCCCTTTAACTGGATATACAGATTCTACAAAAAACGCGCTTTACAGCGGATCAGTATTATAAAATTATCTTTTGTCTTTTATCTTTAATTCCGCTTTTGCGACAACATCTTTGATTTCGCCGAGCTTAAAAGGCTTTGCCAAAAAATCGAAAACCCCTTTTTTAAAAGATTCTTTGGCGGTCTCCATGGTGGCAAAACCGGTGATAACAATTACTTCGGTTGCAGGAGATCGGTCCTTTACTCGAGTTAAAAATTCCATACCGTCGAGTCCTTCCATTTTGAGGTCGGTGATAACGATATCGAAATCTTGTTCCATGATTCGGTTCGATGCTTCCAGACTTCGGGAAAAGGCTTCAACGTCATATCCTGATTTTTCTAAGGCCGGTTTCAGACGTTTCAGGACTATCGGTTCGTCATCCAGAATTAGGATTTTTGTTTTTTGTTTGTCGCCCATGATACCTCCCTTAGATAACATTTTTGATATGATCATTTTTCAGATCTTGGAAAACGTTTTTAAGTCTTTCAATTTCTTGTTCATGGTTCATTTTAACGTCAAGCTGACGCATAAATGAAACCAATAATCCCAGGATTTTCATCTTTTCTTCCATCAGCTCAAGTCCTAGTTTTTTAATTCGGGCAATAACCAGATCCCCCCGAATATCGACGCGAAAATCACTCTTTACCAGAATTTCCCCCAACAATTTGGCCCTTCGTGATCTGCGCGATATATCGGTTACACCGCCAAGGAATCTAAAATAAGCATAGTTGTCATTCAAGTTCTCAGCGATATGGGCTACAATCATGTTAAAGTGATACCCAAGTCGCAGGTTAATATTGACATATTCTTTTGATAACACCGCAAGATTCTGTCCGACATATTTTGGTGTTGCCATGGATGATGAAAACGTACGGGTCAGACTTGACATGAAACTGCCAAAATCAACGGACATCGGCTCAGTATCCCAAGCGCCCGGCACAGAAAGTCCTTCCAGGAATGCTTTCATGGGCAAGGAGATAACATCTTGAGGCTTAACCTCTGAAAGGCTCGCCGAGTCCCTGATGCCGCCGCCGATATCGACCAAAATAAGGTCTAAAGGGATATCGAACTTCAATTTCCTGCCTGAGCCAGCCGTATCGCTGGTTTTATCATATTCCAGCCCGATCAATTCTTCCACAGCTTTCTCATGGACGTATCGCGTAATATCATGTAACGTTTTACATCCTGACGGGGTAAAGTTTTTTTCAGAAGGATCCAACAAGTTCAATGGCGCGATTTTTTTCAGAACTCTTTGCAATAACCGAAATTCATAAGTCGTTTCAAAAGTTTCCTCGGCAAACTCGTAATAACACAACGCTTTGACAGCTCCTTCATAAACCACATTTTCCCGTGCATCCACGGTGATGATCTGGCCAGGGTGCAAGAGTTGCGTGGCAACACCTGTATTCACAATGGTTGGTACTCTGAATTCTCTGGCGATCGTTGCCATATGACCGGTTGGAGAGCCGATATCGGTAATGATGGCGCTGGCTTTTTTAATGACTTTCCCCAATCGAGGAGATGTATAGGCCGTCACCAAAACTGCATCACTGGGAAAACGGTCAAGGTCCTCTTCAGTTTTGACTATAAAAACTTTACCGGTAGCAATTCCTTCTTGAGCAATGGATCCCTTATTTTTGAATATAATTTGAAAATCATCCAAAACAGATGAAATGTCGCACACCAGTTTTGCGACTTGATCTTTAATATTAAGAGATCTGGCTTGCAAAATAACCAGGTTGTCCTCATGATCAATGGCCCACTCGATATCCTGGGGGTTTTTAAAAAAACGTTCAATCTTCAACCCGGTTTCGGCGATCTGTTTCATCTGTTCATCGGTCAAACAGGTTGTGGTCTGAAGGTCTTGATGAACCATGCGTATATCCGTCCCGCCGCCTTTTTGAGCCACCAGCTTTTCAGGTTTTCGTACGACATCTAAGGATTTTAGTTCATACGGCTCTTCCCGATCCATTGTATATAGATCCGCTCTTGCTCTTCCGTCGACAACAGGCGCACCAAGTCCCCAAGTTGCATTTATCAACATGACCTCACGATCAGGAGCTCTCGGATCAAGTGTGTAAAGAACGCCGCTGACTTTGGCATTCACCATCAGTTGACATGCAACGGCCATGCTCTCCTGATAATCCATAAGTTCTTTTTGACATCTATATTCCATCACCGAATCTGAATACAGGCTGGCGAGAATTGATTTGTAAGCCTGTAAAATATTTTCCCGTGGTTCATTGAGAAGGCTCAAATACTGTCCGGCAAAGGTATGTTCCCTGTCTTCACTCATGGAGCTGCTGCGAAGGGCAAGCAGTGTCTCTTCGGGATTTACGCCTTGGTAAAGTATATCCAGGCTGCTATAAATTTCCTTTTGCAAAAGCTGGGGAACCGTTCCCTCCAGTATGAGTCTTCGGATTTCCTCTGCCCCTTGATGTTTAGATGCATCTTCCTTTTGCCAAGCGGCATTTAATGCATCCATTTTTGCTTGAAGGCGATTGTATTCCATGAAGGCTTTAAACGCCTGGATGGTGATGGCAAATCCTTCCGGTGCTTTCAGACCGAGAAGATTTTTAATTTCCGCCAGGTTTGCATTTTTCGCTCCGACAACATCGGTAAAATCATCTGTTATCAAACTATATGGCATGATATATTCCGCTTGAGGAATGACCGGTCTTCCGGCCAACTCCTCTTCAATATCGCCGTTGATGGCGCCTAAGGCATCATAAAGCTTCAGATATTTTTTGGGCGTCAAGGTGTTTAAATTGTATATGAGTTTATAAACAAGATCCGCAATATGATGGCATGTGGAACGAATGTATTGCTGATCGAAAATGTATGCGCCACCCAACTTGGTCCCCATTTCAGCCATGAGTTCCAACACCTGGTTGTTGTATTCCAGGATTTTTTGAAATACACCGAAAATAACGGTAAAAGGTACCTGTGAAGCAGTTTTTTTGCGTTCTTTGAAAACCGCTTTTATCAAGTTTGTGAATGTGCTCATGAATAACCATCCGTTTGGCCCGGATATTTCATGTGTGCGATGCGTTCATTTTGAAAATATTCATGAAATATACAGGTTAGTGAGCTCCACCACCCTTACCGGTTCCAAAAAAGAAATCCATTGCCAATCCGGCAGCAATGGCGATTAATACCGCCAAAAAACCATATAAAATGCTATGATTAAAAGCCAGTGAAGATATCATAGAGGGGACTCCCTCTTCTTTCACTCTGAGCTGGTCCATTGAGTTGTCTACAATGACCCCATTATGAATTTCCGCAACCTGTACCTGATACTCACCGGGAGATATTCGGGGGGGTATCCAGACGGCTGCATTAAATAATTTTTCTGTATCGCTTTTCTGTTCAAAACTGATTTCGCCCTGGTGAGACGCATAGAGTCTCTGTTTCTTTTTTAATTTCAAAAACTCCTCGCCCAAGTCATTTCTTTCAGCCTGTGGCGCTTCAATTTCTATCTCATTTTTCAAAGATTCGAAACCGATTCCCAGCTGTTCCCAGGTTTTTGCATCTGACGCAGCCAATTCCATAATTCCCTTTGAGGTATACAGAATATAGAGATTCGGGACCTTTTTGAAATGCACGTTTCCCAGATTCATCCACAAAAGGCCAAGTGCTTTTCCTTTCTTTTTGAGTGCTAAATCTTCTTGTTTTCCTTTGAGAATTACCGCCACTTCATTTTCAGCGGCAATTTTGCCTGAAACGGTTAATTGTGTTCCATTGAAAAAAGTGCCGATGGCAATGAGATTGGGCTCGTGTTTCACTTTTGAAGACACCATTGAATCTGCAGATTGAGCATGCCACATGAAAGACGCAATCATGATGACAATAGGTATCCAAATTCTATTTTTTATCATTTTAATGGCCCCCTTTTAAGGCTAACATAATATCCGGTGTAAGTAAAAGATCAAGAAGCATTTTTACCATGACGATCAAAACCAGCGAAGCCAGGAGGATCTTCAATTGGTCTCCTTTGAGTTTTTTGCTGATTTTGGCACCGAACTGTGCGCCCAGTGTAGACCCTAAGAGAAGGATCAGTGCCAGAATAAAGTCGACGGTATGGTTACTGTATGATTGCATGATGGTTACATCCACACATGTGAAAAGAATTTGAAAAAGACTGGTCCCAACCACCACATGCATGGGCATTCGCAATAGATAGACCATCACCGGCACCATAATAAAACCACCACCGACACCCATAATTGCTGCCAGAATTCCCACAAAAGTACCCAATATCAGCGGCATCAGCACGGAAAGTCTTATCCCTGATTTTTCAAAGTCGGTTTGCCACGGCAGTTTACCTACTAATTGAGCATATTTTGACTCTTTTTTCGGAACTGTTACAGAGACTTCCTTTTTTCTTAATGCCTGAAGGCTTTCAATGAACATATAGGATCCTACAAAACCGAGCATCAGAACATAGGTGATCTTGATTAAGAAATCCGCATTTCCCATTTGCCTTAAAACCTTGATGATCTGAACACCAAACGTACCTCCTATAACACCGCCGATCAAAAGCAATATACCCATTTTGAAATCGACATTTCCCATTTTGTAGTGTGCCAGCGTTCCGGAAGTGGAAGCGCCGACGATCTGGTTGGAATCTGACGCAGCGGCAACAGTAGGAGGTATACCTATCATGATCAACAACGGCGTCATTAAAAATCCGCCACCAACCCCAAAAATTCCCGAAAGGATTCCCACAAGGCCGCCCAAACCAAAAATAAGTAATACATTCACACTATTCCCGGCGATCGGTAAATACAGGTGAAACATCATTTTCTCCTTTGTTTTGTTTTTTTAAGGTTTTTTCATGCACGACTTCGATGCGGCAATTGATCCTGTGGCGTATCTTTTCAAGAAGATCTTCAAAATCCTCGAAACGCCCATCCTGGGGAGTGGGTGATCCCACAACCAGCATGGTGATTTTATTCTCCTTGACGAATTTAACCAGTTCATTATCATATAGACCGTAAGTGATGTAGTAATCCACCGGTATGCCGTCTGAAATACCTTCCTCGATCAACGACTCAAGACTTGACTTCATTGAAGCCTCTACCTGGCGCATCAGGCTTTCGTCTGATCCTTTGCCCGCAGGATCAATGACCAGAAGAAAATATAATCTGGCGTTTATCCTTTTGGACAAATTGAGTGCGTGAACCGCAGCCCATAAACTGGTTTTTCCGGGATACAATCCCACCAAGATCTTTTCCATTTAAATCTCCTCGTCAGACGTATCAGCAAATTAAGTGCCAGTATGGACATTTTAAAAAATAGGAGGAAGATCAAACACTTTGGAAAAAGCATAACAGTTTGATATTATAACAAATAAAAATGTCTCCGGAGGATATATTCTCACTGAACATCAAGGAGAAACAAATTAAAAATGGGAAAAGCAGTGCCGTTCTTTTTCAAATTGAAACATTTTGTGGCAAAAATGACATTATGCAACAAAATAAAGGGGTTGAAGTGAACGGGCGATAAAAGGATGTTTCAATATGAAAAACCAGGTCAAATGAAGGGGGGTGATGCTCAGTTTTTATTAAGTAGGCCGTATTTTTTCATTTTCCGCCATAATGTAGTGCGGGGCAGGTTAAGTATCTTGCAGCTCAAGTTTTTGTTATAACTAGTTTTTTCAAGGACTTTAATGATGTGATACTTTTCTACTTCTTCAAGGGCCAGCAATCCTTCTCCTTCGAAGGTATTAAAATCGAGCTTTTGGAGATCCTGGGGCAAATCCTCCATGCGAATATCTTCACTTTCGGCAAGGGCTACGGATCGCTGAATCATATTTTCTAGTTCTCGCACATTACCGGGAAAATTGTAATGCATCAGAATTTCGAGAGCATCAGATGACATTCCTCTAATTTTTTTCTCAAAGGGCCGGCTGTATTTTTCGATAAAGTAGGAGACCAGCATAGGAATATCATCCTTTCTTTCACACAGTCGGGGAAGCCTTAAGGTGACTACATTCAAACGATAAAACAGATCTTCACGAAAAGATCCTTCAGCGGTGGCCTTTTTGATATCCTTGTTGCTGGCGGCAATGAGGCGAATATCCAATTTGACGGGTGACGTTCCGCCCACCCGCAGTATCTGTTTCTCCTGGATAACATGCAGTACTTTTACCTGCATGGAAGGGGGCATCTCTCCGATTTCATCGAGAAAAAGCGTCCCGCCGTCTGCAGACTCAATGAGACCGATCTTGGTAACTGCTGCACCGGTAAAAGCGCCTTTTTCATGGCCGAACAGTTCGTTGCAAATCAATTCTTCCGTGAATCCCCCGCAATTGAAAGAAATAAACGGGCGATTTTTTCTCGGGCTCAATCGGTGGATCGATCTGGCCACAAGCTCCTTTCCGGTTCCGCTTTCACCTTGCAACAGGATATTGCAATTCACGATAGCAACTTTCTTGATCATGGCGAAGGTTTCCTGCATCGCGGAGCTGGTACCTATAAAACCTTTTAAAATATCCTGTCCGTTTACGGCTTGCCGTAAACGCAGGTTCTCCTCTCGTAGACCTATTTTTTCTCTTGCGCCTCTGGCAAGCAAGCGGATCTCATCCAATTTGAACGGTTTGGTCACATAGTGATAAGCCCCTATTTTAATAGCGCTGATGGCCGAGTCGATGGATCCGTAACCTGTAATGATAACGACTTCCACATTATCATAACGCTTTTTAATCTGGGATAGGACCTCCATGCCGTTTACATCAGGGAGATTTAAATCGAGAAATATGATATTAAACGGTTCCTGAATCATGCGCCCCCAAAAAGATTCGCCCGTCTGAAAAGCCTCTACGTCATATCCATCTTTTTCGAGGGCCTGTTTGAGTCGGCGGCATACGGTTGTTTCATCGTCAATGACGGCGATTCTAAGCTGCATTATCCGCTTCCTTTTCCTCATTTGCGGCGATCGGCAAATATATTGAAAACGTGGTTCCCATGTTCATTTCGCTTTTTACTTCAACGTAACCACCGTGTGTCCGAGCAATACCGTATACCAGGGAAAGCCCCAAGCCTGTTCCTCGGCCAACGGGCTTGGTGGTATAAAACGGATCGAAGATATATTTCATATCTTCAGGCTTTATCCCTATTCCGGTATCCGAAAAATCGATTCTTATATAGCCGTCCGGTCCCGGACCAGTATGAATGGTGATGATATTTTCTCCGGATAAATCTTTCATGGCTTGAATTGAATTCAACAGAATATTAATAAAAGCTTGTTGCAGATCTTGGTTTCTTCCTTTAATGGGAGGCAGATCATTACTGTTTTCCCTTTTTAAGTAGATGCCGGTCACCATAATTTGATTCTTTATGAGTTTAATCGTACGATCCAGAACGTCATTAATATTAAGCTTTAACAATACCGGACGTTCGGTCCTCGAAAATTCCAACAGATTTTTAACCACCTGGCTGGCCCTGTCTGCCTGGGCGAGAATCTCCATCATCATTTCCGAAGCTTCCTCTTTTGTCATCTCCGTGAATTCTTCCATAAAGCTTTCTGCGGTCAGAGAAATGTTGTTCAAGGGGTTGTTCAGTTCATGAGCGATACCTGACGTAAAGGTGCCGATGGACGCCAACTTTCTCGATTGTAACAGTTGCTCCTGTTTCGTTTCGAGCTGTTTTGCCATCTCATTGAATGTCTCTATCAGATGGGTAACCTCATCTTCTCTTCCCGATTCATAAACAATGGGTTTGAATGTCCCTTTTGCCGCCTCTTCGGTGGCCTTTTGCATCAAGGCAACAGGTTTTAGGATTCCTTTGGAAATTAATTGAAGAATAAAAACCACAAATACGATAAAGCTGGTCAAAAAAATCACAGGAATGATCCCGATACGATTGATGGCATTTTGAATTCGATCGCGCTTGGTGATGATAAGTTCATTGGCAAAATCGACCATTTTTTTTCCTTTGGTTCGGATCACCTCGACATTGAGTTCAGGATTGTCAGTCTTAACACGCCTCATATTTTCATCTAATATGGTTTTGTAACCCTTCAGGTATTCTTGAAATTCTGAAAACTTCTCTGCCCCGACAACGCGAACAACATCTTTGGCAAGTTCACGGGAAAAGTCTTCGATCTTAAAAAAGTAAAATATGGTTTCGTTAAGGCTTCCAATGTCTTTAAAATAAATAAAATTTTTTTCATAGCGTCTCATCTCAAGGATATTGTCACGAAAGTCATCAAATTTTTGGATAAATTCCATTTTTTCCTGAAGGGAAAATATATAATGATAATATATTACATGAAGTGTACCGATGAACACCAGACAAACAACCAACAAAACCATAACCTTACTTTTTATCGTCTTCATTACGAAATTCCCATAGCGTTATTAAGCTGGTTAAATTATAATCTCAATATTTGTGCTGTTTCAACAAGCCAATAATTTAAAATATATCATCCAAAAAATTTACCGGCAAGGGAATATTTGACGGAAGGACCTCGTCAAATCATTTATACGATAAAATGACAGAATAACTATTTTAAATATTGCGTTTTGAAGACTTGAAATTCATCAATGAGTTAGAAGGGATCATCGGGTTGGTTTTAAAATAATGGCTTGAAATTCAATATTTCGGTTATATAAGTGAGGTCCCACCCATTCCGCAGGTTGAACCTCACTTAACACGTTAGCCTTACCAAACACTATGCGTCAGATATCGGTGGACAATAAGCTATGATTTGATATAAGACTATTGCTATATTAAGCCAGTTGGTTATACCAGTTTAATTAACAACTCTTTGAGTTCTCTAACTGCATCAGCAGATTTGTCAAGGGCAACTTTTTCTTCGTCTAAGAGTGTAATCTCTATAACTTCCTCAACTCCATTGGCGCCCAATTTGACCGGGACACCGATAAAAAGATCGTTATAGCCGTATTCACCTTCAAGATAAGCTGCACAGGGAAGGATTTTCTTTTTGTCTTTAAGAATCGATTCAGCCATTTCCACTGCAGCCGATGCCGGTGCATAAAAAGCACTTCCTGTTTTAAGAAGTCCGACAATCTCTGCGCCGCCATTGGCTGTTCTTTCCACAAGAGTGTTAATACGATCTTGTGAGAGTAGTTCTGTAATCGGAATACCAGCAACCGTAGAGTAACGGGGCAACGGCACCATAGTATCGCCATGCCCGCCCAATACAAATGCTGTCGTATTTTCCACGGAAACATTAAGTTCCATTGCAATAAAAGTCCTGAATCGCGCAGAATCAAGCACGCCAGCCATACCGATAACGCGGTTTTTAGGAAAACCGCTGGTTTCATAAGCAACATGACACATGGCATCAAGGGGATTACTTACAATAATTAACACAGCATCCGGTGAGAGCTTCGCCACTTCTTGAGTAACATTTTTTATGATTTTTGCATTGGTACTTAAAAGATCGTCCCGACTCATGCCCGGTTTTCTGGGGATGCCAGCGGTGATAATAATAATATCAGAGTTTGCCGAAAGCGCATAATCGTTTGTTCCTGTTGGATGAGCGTCGTGTTTTTCAATGGGTGCGGCCTCAGCCAGATCAAGAGCCTTACCTTGGGGAAGCCCTTCAACTATATCCACCAACACGACATCACATAACTCCTTTTCTACCAGCCGTTGAGCTGCAGTGGCACCTACATTTCCGGCGCCGACAACGGTAACTTTTTTTTCCATTATGATTCTCCTTTTTTATATTAGTGCATTTCGATATTTTGATGAACGTTAAATGATTATTTCAATTGTATTTCAACTGATAGAATGGGAAAAATACTTAGTTTACAACGACCCAAAAATAATAAAATTGTAATTTTGATAACATAAAATCGAATGTTGTCAATATATTTATGAAATAATCTATTTTTCTTGTTGTTGACATAATGTGCTTGGCAGGATAAGAAATACATAAAACAATGTTACCCCTTTGAAATTATAATGACATCATGAAAATGTTTTTTGAAATGCTCAATCTAAGTAAGATATTTATTCTATCATGTCACGGCGCCACAAATTTCTTCAACTTTTAAATAGAATAATTGAACAAAATGTAATAATATATCATTATATCAATAATTCATTTTCTTCGGTTCATGAGGGGATATTCCTTCATGATCATATCATAAAAAATTGTAACTTTACCAATGTGGTTTGAGGCTCAACATGAATATAATAAAAAAGATAAAAACATTGTTAAAGGAAGCAGAACTCTATCATTCCCAGGGATTATTGTATGAGGCGATAGCAAAATATGGTGATGCAACCGAACTCATACAGAACAACGAACAACTCAAAAACAAACAAAACCTTCTTGAGGGAATATCCAAAAAAGTCAACGTGTTGAAAAAGGATATCTCCAAAATCGAATTGGCACCTAAGAAACCTGAAGTCTCAGAAAATATTCAAAACCTGATTAAAAAGATGTACGCGTTTACACCCGATATGGATGAAGATGCAAAAGCAATTGAGGGCGCAGTGGCTTTGGCAAAGTTCGGTCAGTTTAAAAGAGCAATATTAGACTTTAATGAACTTATAAAAAAAGATTCGACCCGTGTTGATGCTGCCAAAAACATCTTAAGATGCCATATCGCACTTTTTTCAATAGATGAAGCCATATCTCAATATGAGAACTGGCTTTTAGACGATATATTTCAACCGAACCAGTTGGAAAAAATATATATTTTCTTTGAAACCCTATTGAAAAGTGAAGGAGTTGAACAAACGCTTCCAAAGACGAAAGAAGAGGTGGTTGAAGTTAAAGTAAAGGCATCCTCAGAAAGTGATCAGGCTCAAATTTCCGAACCAGAGGATGCCGGGTTGGAGACGCCTGAATCTGAAGGCGAAGTTGAATCCGAAGCCGGAATTGAGGACGTTCTTGACGTCAACTCCATCGGAATATCTGTGGACAGCGGCCCTCAAAAAGGACAGATATATGAATTTAAAGTCAGATTCCAGTTGGGAAAGGTTGTCAGCCTTCTCATTCCAAACAGAGATAAAGATGTGATAGAAAATTTTAAAGTCGGAAACGAGATTCACGGTGTTCAGTATTATTCTAACGTTGGCCTGTTTAAAGGCTCGGGCTTGGTTTCTGCCGTAAAAGAAATCACAATAGGCCCATTACGGGGAGATTACTGTGTGGACATTGAGGTTGTGGTTCATTAGACTATCATACCGTTATTGAATAAAAATATCGGCAAAATAATTACGAAGCATTCGATTTGACTTGAAAATTATAATTTGCAAAGAATCAAAACATAACATAACATAGGACTTGAAAAATTTGAGATAAATTTTTAACATATGAACTTAATGTTGTTAGACTATGATGATTTGACATAACCTAATCCAATGATACGGGGCTGATGTTATATGGCTATTTTAAATCTTAAAAAAAGACAGATCGAATGTAAAATCGTATATTACGGACCCGGAAGATGTGGTAAGACAACGAATATGGAACATATTTATAAGTCATATAAAAAACAAGTGACTGGCGAGATGGTTTCCATTGATACAGAAGGTGATCGGACACTTTTCTTTGACTTTCTTCCCATGGGACTTGGCGAGATAAAAGGCTTTGATGTTACGGTTCAAGTTTACACAGTTCCCGGTCAGGTTCAATATAGATCCACCAGAAAACTTGTATTAAAAGGGGTTGACGGTGTGATTTTTGTCGCTGATTCACTGGCGGTGCGGCGTGAAAAAAATATGCTTTCTTTGAAGGATTTACAACATAATTTAAAAGAATACGGAATAAACATTTTTAAAATCCCTCTTGTCATGCAGCACAACAAAAGAGATCTCGCTGGAGAAGGACTTCCTGTTATGGCTGTCGAACAAATGGAAAGAGATTTAAACAGACAGCTTAAAGTGCCTTCTTTCCCGGCCAGCGCTATAACCGGGCAAGGTGTTGGAGCGACGTTAAAGGAATGCTTGAAGTTAACATTAATATCATTAAAAAAAGAAATGAATTTAGGACAGTAAATATTAAAAATGAGAAATTTCGCTCTTGCAGGAAATCTTAAGTTCCTGAGTCTTGGTGATATTTTACAATTCCTCGGTTCAAATTCAAGCACAGGTGTTTTATATATTACAAGTAGATATACCCAAACCCAGGGGAAAATATATTTCGTCAAAGGGAACTCTGTAAATGCGTCGGCGGGATCATTGGTCGGGATAGATGCATTGAACTCACTTTTTGGATGGGTTGATGGGGAATTCGAATTCAGAGACGAAGGTGTTTCTTGTGAACGGATTATTAAAAAAAGTCGCATGCAAATTATCCTTGACGCCTTGAGCATGCTCGACGATGGTCAAATAGAAAGGTTGGGTCCTGTGTCATTCTCCGAAAAATTAAAATCATCTGAAAATTCATTCAAACTGCCCATAATAAAAGGACCTCTCATCGATTATACGTATATCGTCGACGAAGAAGAATTTCGTGCAAACAAAAAGATCGTGGCAGAAGGGAAACACGGTGGGTGGTTATGGGTCATTTTGGAAGGTGTTGCAGAAATTGTAAAAAAAACCCCGACAGGCAATCTAAAATTGCTCAGGATCGGTGAAGGCGCATTTATTGGGAGTTTTACTTCTTTCTTAATGTTAGAGGGAACCGTTCGAAGTGCGGCAATTTTTGCGGTAACCAATGTCCAATTGGGTGTCCTCGACTCGCGTAGCCTTTCAGTTGACTTTTTACGTATGTCAAATTCTTTTAGAAACCTTGCAATAAGTCTTGATAAAAGGATGAAACAGGTCACTGATATGGCAGTTGATAGTCATTTGAACAAGATCCGGTTGGAAGAATATATTAACATCAAAAACCAAGTGATTAAGCAGGGAGATAGTGTAGAAAATTTGTTTGAAATTACTGAAGGAGTAGCTCATATTGTCCGGCATACCGAGCATGGATATGTGCCGCTTGGGAATCTTTATCCTGGAGAGTTCTTTGGCAATATTCCATTCCTCGATCTTGGACAAGAACCATTTAATGCTTCTGTTTTTGGTTCTGAGGACCTCAAGTTCGAAAAAATGTCACCTGACAGCTTTCAGCAGGAATACAATCAACTTCAACCCACATTGAAAAACTTTATAGATCATCTTTCAACCTGTATATCGGTAACATCCATGGTCACATGCGAGTTTCATAAAGAATCCAGTCGGAAACAAACCCTGGAATAATGATTTTTCAGATAAAAGAAAATGAGATATTTGAAAAATAGAAATTTTTGTTCGAGTTCAAGGAAGGCGAAAATTTTTATCAAAGGAATACATTGAGTATTTTGAGGATTAAAATTTGAACCTGACGCAGAAATCGGGCAAAAAGGGGTGTTTTGCAAAGGTCTCAAAATCGATTGCCCGCAAAACCATCTAAATTTGGGGGAAAAACATGGGGATAAACGAAAGAAGACATCATCCAAGAGTCAACGCACTCAATCTGATATTCTATAATTGCATTGATGCGACTAAGAATGTTGTCGCCCAGGGAATGGGAAGAACTTTAAATGTCAGTGAAGATGGAATTTTGTTGGAAACACATGTTTCAATAGACCCAAAATATACGGTAGAACTGGCAATAGGTCTTGAAGATGAACTGATTAATATCAAAGGTAGTATCATTTTCTCCTCACCCGGAAAAGATGAAAAATATGAAGCAGGAATCGAGTTCATCGAAACTGATGACGCGTCAATTGAAATTTTAAAAAAATATATTAAAGTGTTTTCGGGACAGTGATTTTTTAAATCTTTTTCCAATGGAATGGGCGAAGAGATGTATCTGAATAAAGGGTTTAATTGAATGGAACAGGCTGTAATTGAAACAAAAATAGAAGCGTTAAATCTAATCAAAAGAGGTAAAGTACGGGATATATACGATCTTGGTGATTATCTTCTAATGGTGGCTACAGATCGAATTTCGGCTTTTGATGTGGTCATGCCCAACCCAATTCCTGATAAAGGAAAAATTCTAACTCAAATCTCCCTTTTTTGGTTTGAGATAATGAAACCGGTTTTGCCCAATCATGTGATCTCCGCTAATGTGGATGATTATCCTGAAAAATGTAGACCTTATTCGGAATTACTTCGTGGAAGAAGCATGCTTGTAAAAAAAGCGGAACCATTGCCCATCGAGTGTATTGTAAGGGGGTATATATCTGGATCCGGTTGGAATGATTACCAGGTTTCCGGCAGGGTCTGTGGCATAAAACTTCCCGAAGAACTGAAAGAATCCGACAAGCTTCTCGAACCTGTTTTCACACCCTCAACCAAAGCAGACTCAGGTCTTCATGACGTTAATATAGATTTTGAAAAAACCGTGGAAAAGATCGGAAAACCATTGGCCGAAAAAGTCAGAAAGATCAGTCTTGAAATTTACAACAAAGGCGCCAACCTGGCGTATAAAAAGGGTATCATCATTGCGGATACGAAATTCGAGTTTGGCCTTTTGAATAACGACCTTATACTCATCGATGAAATTTTGACTCCGGATTCTTCCAGATTCTGGCCCCAGCCGTCCTATCAACCCGGTGGGCCACAAAAAAGCTTTGACAAGCAATACCTTCGTGACTACCTGATTTCCATCAACTGGAATAAAAAACCCCCGGCACCATCCCTGCCACAATATGTCATTACGAATACACGAGATAAATATCTGGAAGCATACCGCCAACTCACCAACGCGACCTATGCGTTATAGACTTAAAATCGTCGACCTGTCCGAGATTGATTTGGGTGATGATGCTTTTCGTATCACTACCGAGAGACAAGTGGATGATTTGATGCATTCAATAAACCATGTGGGGATATTGCATCATCCATTGTTATTGAAAAAGGAAGCAACCTATACGATAATATGCGGTTTTCGTAGGATTGAAGCTTGTCGACGCCTGAATTGGTCTGAACTTGAAGCGATGATTCTTGGCCCTGACACCATAAGACTCAAATGTATCAAATATGCCATCACAGATAACGCGTTTCAAAGACCTTTGAACTTAATAGAAAAGTCAAGGTCCATCGGAATGCTATCCGACTTTTTCAAAGATATTAACAGCCTGTCCGAAGAACTGTCGTTATTGGGCCTATTTGAACATCCATCAATGATCAAAAAGCTCAAAGGCATTTGTCATCTTCCCGAGCTGTTTCAAAACAGCATCCTTTCCAATACGATTTCCCTTGCCATGGTTTTGGAGCTTGCTGGAATGTCGGAAGATGACGCGAAAGGTTTTATAAAACTTTTTAATACCCTTAAATTGAGTCTTAATACGCAGAGGGAAATCGTGACGTTGATAAAAGAAATTGCTATTCGTGAAGACAAATCTATTCTACAGATTATTGAAGAATCTCATCTGAATAAAATCTTGACGAATGAGGACCTCGATAAAAATCAAAGGGCTCACAAGATAAGGATATATTTAAAACAACGGCGCTTTCCAACCATAGCTGTCATCGAAAAATCCTATGAAAAATATCATCAAAAATTGAATCTTGAACGAGGTTTTAAATTGATTCCGCCAACCAATTTTGAAAGTCCAACTCATACCTTGCAACTTAGTTTTAATAACATGATTCAACTTAAAGAGCTTAAAACTGCTTTTGAAGCTCTCATGGAAAATCCATACCTTAAAAAAATGGTAGATTGATCGCACACCATAGAAAGACCATTATTGAAATAGAAATACCTTATATTGTAAATGTAGATTGGGTTCTTTTAATTGAAAAATCAGGCAATTGATTCATGATGAGTTGAAGATGATCTGAGTTTGGATTAAATATCAACAGGTTATGTCAGTAAGTCACACGAATCATTGAAAAATCTTCTCAATCGCAATAAAAAGTGAATATATTTTCTTGACTAAATAAAAAGCACCATTTATATAAAGCTTAATTAAATAAATATGGTTCAGGGAAATATGGGTATAAAGGAAAGGAAAGAACGGGAAAGGGGGAGAAGACGGCAGCAAATAATGGTTGCCGCAAAAAGAGTTTTTTCAAAAAAGAGCTTCAACAAGGCAACCATGGAAGATATTGCCAAGGAAGCAGAACTTAGCCCGGGTACGATTTATCTCTATTTTAAAAATAAAGAAGAGTTGTTTGCCTCTCTATCGCTCAGAATTCTGCAATATATGAGCATCCGGCTGGAACATGTACATAACGAAAAGTATAAAGAGCCAAAGGAAAAATTAAACGCACTCAAGGACGCTTTATATGAAGTTTACGAATTTGATCCGCTTGTGCTGATTAATATGTTTCATCTGCAATCCAGCGAAACGCTGAAGAATTTATCACCTCATCTGCTTACGGACATTAAGGATTTATCCAGACATTCGTTCAGGTCCATGGCAAGAGTTTTTGAAGAAGGAATAGAAAAAGGAGTGTTTATCGACAGGCATCCGGTGGCATTGGCCGACATTGTGTGGGCGTTATTTTCAGGTGTTGTTCTTTGGGAAGAAAGTAAAAGGTTAATAGACAGTAAAAAAGATTTCTTAAAATCTACCCTTGAAATTGCATTTGAAATATTTAACCGAGGGATAGAAACATGCCCTGAAGCAGCGAATTGAATTTCACCGGTTTTAAACTAATTAAATCAGGTATTAAATGGTTTGGTTTTTTATGACCAAAACAAAAGAAAAAGCAGCTTATTTTAACAATCGACCGGAAAGGAGGTGATATCACAATTCGGCCATAAGAAGAGAAGAGGCTGGTGTGTTTTTTTTGCCGCACGCTCACCAAAACAACCCTCTTTTCCAGTGGCTATGTTTCTTTTAAAACCGGAAATCTTAAAGATGCTTTATGCCATGTGGCTAAGATAGGTGTTGGTTATTCAAAATGATGCCTTTCAAAGAGTGTCATAGAATCTCAGTTAAAGCGTAATTTAAAGGATCCGGTAATTAACCACATGTTTTTAACTTTAAGGAGGTGTATTAATGCCAAAGTATGCCAAAGGATATAACCAACCAGTAGATGCAATTCCCGGACGAGGATGGGCTGTTATTCTCGCTGGTACGACCGTCAATTTATGCCTGGGAGTCCTGTATGCCTGGTCCGTATGGGTCAAGTATCTCACCGATGACGTCTACTTAAAGGCCCACGGCTGGACCGGTGCGCTTACCGCAGAGCAGGCTTCCAACCCGGCGTCATTGTGTATTTTAATCTTCGCCCTGCTCATGATTCCCGGCGGGAAGATTCAGGATAAATACGGTCCCACAGTTGCCGGCTCCATCTCTGCCATCTTCATGGGTATAGGTATGATTATCGCTGCAACAGCTAACTCCTACGCCGGAATCCTGTGGGGGTTTGGCGTCGGCGGCGGAATCGCCATGGGCATCGGTTATGCCGCTCCGGTCCCTGCAACACGGAGATGGGTCGGACCGCATCAGGTGGGTGTTATGATCGGCATTACGGTCGCAGGCTATGGCGGTGCGGCCTTTTACGTAGCTCCGCTCATCAAGTGGCTTATTGTCAGTTATTCTCTCTCTACGTCATTTATGGTGCTGGGGATTGCCTACCTGGTCGTCATCGGTATTGCCGCCCAAGTCCTGGCATGGCCGGAAGAGGGATATGTGCCGCCTCAACCGCCTGAAACGGAAGCGACAAAAAAAGCTGCGGCATCTGTGGTTGACTGGAAGACCGGAGACATGATGGGGACATGGCAGTGCTATGCCCTGATCGCTCTTTTCTGTCTGAACACTCAGGCCGGTCTTCTCATTATCGGCCACGCCGCGAAGATCGTTAAGCCCTTTCTGGCGCAAGGATTTATCCTGGTTGCTGCAGGCGGATTCATGAACGCTGCTGGACGGGTCGGGACAGGCAAGTACTCGGACATCATCGGCAGGGACAAGGCGTATATGCTCAATGCGTTTGTCGCAGCTCTCTGTCTATTCGCGCTGCCAGCGATGATTGCGGCCAAATCGCTCTTTATGACGTTCACGGCCTGTATGATCGCCTACTGGGTTTACGGCGGCGGTCTTGCTCTGATGCCCTCATACACAGCTGATTTCTATGGGCCCAAGAACCTGGGCTTCAATTACGGAATCGTGTTCATCGGCTGGGGTCTGGGTGCCTTCATGCCCAAGCTGGCAGGAAGAATCAGGGACGTCACCGGATCGTACGACATGGCATTTTATGTCGGAGGCATCCTTCTTCTAGTCGCTGTGGCACTTGCCTTTATTACCAAAAAGCCCCAAAAGAGAGGTGCTTAAGATCAAGTCAGACTAGAACAGCAATACGTTAATTGAAAAAGGCGGGAAGGGGCTAAGACCTTTCCCGCCTTTTTTAATGACAAGCAATTGTGATAAATTCGTATTAATTCGTATTGAATGGCTACAGTTGAGCTGTATGCACGTTTGTCCGTTTTGTTGGCTGAGATTATAGACTTTTTTGGTTAGGAGCTTATTGGGTCCCGGATGGTATGGGTTGGGAGATTATCAATGGTATTCGACAAACCGGGTCACAACGTCCAAAACCGGTGCAACCGTCTCTTTTAAAAACGGTATCCCCGAAAAACGCTCAGCGATTACGAAAGCCAGGATAATATAGGGTCCGATCCTTGAGTACATTCTCCAGACACGCTGATTCTGACCGGGCAACGCCAGGTAGATCAGCCGAGAACCTGCCAGGGGAGGAATAGGGAGTATATGGTAAGCGGTCACGGCCGCGCCCAGATGGAGTACGACCTCGACAACCCGGTCGGTCCAGAAGTATTGCTTTATGTAAGCAGCACTGACCGCCAGGGTCAGACTGGCAAAGGGGGCGACCAGCGAAATAAGGAGCCATCCCAGCTTCTGATGCTTGAAGCCGATCTTTTGATCGTCCACTTGTTTGCCCCAGCCGAAGCCCCCCAAAAAAAAGACGATGGTCCCCACAATATCCAGGTTGCCGAAGGGATTGAATTCAAAATCGGCTTCTTCTCCGGCAGGCTTTACATTTGCGAAGCTTAAAGCGAAAAGTCGCGTAAAACCGGAACTAAAAGCGACGATGGCGAGTATGGTTACACTGTAATAGAGAATTTCTTCTGCATTAAAGCTTTTAATGGGCAAGTTAAATCCTCCTGTTTCTATATTGAACTGATGCAAAGGTAAAAAAACAACATGGCTATTTCGTGGAGATGGAGTATAGAGAAATAGGGTTTGTGTGTCAAACGAAAATCTGACATGCAAATTTTCTGGAGATGATAAAATATGGATCAGGCGCCGTATGAACAAAAAAGAGTTGTTTTAGTTATTGACAGTGATCAGGTTAGAGTTGTCAGATTAAAAAAAATTCTTAACAAGTACGGCTATCGAGCCTATTCAGCCATGGATTTGAAAGAAGCCCGGCGAATATTTGCAAAAAAGAAAAAGATAGGTGTTGTACTTTTGATCTTGAAACGATTTAACCTTTCTGTTGAGCAGTTTATTATAGACCTTAAATCGGGAAAGCCGATAATTGTGATACTGGAAAACTTTTCCGAGGAGTTGGCAGCATCGGTCTTGAGAACCGGTGCGGCGGATTTTCTCGCTTGTCCCATTGATTCCAAAGAACTTTTAAAAAGGATCGGCGTGTACGCCCGTATGGGAAATGACGGCGATTATGCAAAGTTAAGAGTAGACATAATCGCTCCTATTGAAAAGGGCAGTCATACTGGATTCTGGAAAAGGCTTTTTAGAGGTTTAAATCGCAGACCAACTGAAAACAAACTTATGGACTTTCGGTATGAAAAACTGGAAAGGTTAGGGCTGGGGAGCTTTGGCGAGGTATGGAAAGTCAAGGACGTGACAACGGATCCACCAGAAATTTTCGTAGCAAAGATTCCCCTGGATAAAAAACTAAATGCCAAGTTTGAAAAGGAGGCGCGGATATTAAGGGGTCTGGCCGGTCATGAAGGTGTGCCCAAGGTTTTTGAGATGATAGAAGTAATGAACAAAAAAGTGCTGATTCAGGAGTTTATAGTTGGTAAAACACTTTACGAGGTGATTGAGCGGGATCTCGAAGATAAAGAGGTAGAGTCCGTGGTTATTCAACTTACAGATGTGGTGGCTCATGCTCATGATCTAGAGGTTATCCACCGAGACATAAAACCCGAGAATGTGATGGTAAGGCCAAACGGAACCATAAAACTCCTGGACTTCGGCGCAGCCAAAGAACTCAAGGAAAAAGAAATGTCCGCCACTGTTACGGGCTCCAGGCCTTACATGGCACCTGAACAAATAATGGGTAAAAGCCAGAGACGTTCGGACGTATGGGCCATTGGCGTTGTGATGTACGTGCTTTATACGGGGATGTACCCTTTCTATCATGAAGTGGAGAAGATACTCATGGACATTATCCTTAGGGTTCCTCCATCTCCACCGAGTAAATTCAATGAAGCTTTAGATCATAAAATCGAGCGCATCATAATGAAATGCCTGGAAAAAGAACCTTTAAAGCGATACCCGAATGCAAAAGTACTCAAGGAAGACTTACTCGCCTCAATTCCCGATTATGGAAAAACGATATTGCCGCTCTATTAACCCGAACACCGCATAAGGAATTATCTTGTTTTATCGGCATATACCGCCACATCCATCACCATGATCACAATGTCCAGATCCTCACCATGCCGACCTTTCATGAGTCCCTCGATCACCCCTCTCGGACTGAATCCGGCTTTTTTGAACATTGCCAGGGCAGCATGTGCCCTAAGGGGGAATTCAGCCATGAGTTTCTCGAGCCCGAACTCCATGGCAAGATCTACAAGCTCGTTGATCATCAACGTCCCCAAACCCTTTCCGTGGAACTCCGGATCTACAACGATCCGGATAGTGCCCAGATGTTTGCGCCAACCATGGGCAACCCGGTGTAGGCTCGCATTGGCCACCAGCTTGTCACCTTGAAAAGCCAATAATGGAAACACTCGATCGTAATTCAGTTGATCAAACCATTTGTCGAGAACTTTTGGGTCGGTGACATCGTTTCGCACATACTGGAGCACCGAAGGGGTCAGTCGGTTAAAAAATTCTTCCAATCCTTTTCGGTCGGCCTTGACCATGGGCCTCAATAGAACAACAGTGCCGTCTTTTAGCTTTCCATTCTTTTTTAACTCTTTCATTTCTGCCATTTTATCACCTGTTAATGATATTTAGACCACCCGTCTAAGTTCCATCCAAAAGTCTTTTTGCTAAAAATTCAGGCAAGTTTGCTTCAACTATTTTTTCAATCGTTGATGCCACATTATATTCTACCAGTTTAAAGTTTACTGTATTGTTTTCGGTGTCAAATATGAAATAAGATGACCTGGGGTCTCCGTTTCGCGGCTGGCCAACGCTTCCTGGATTCAAAAGGTAAAGTTCATCCCCATTTAGCCTGATCATTCCATCCAGAGGAATTTCAACCGGCGCCACTTTTCCTCGAATATCCATTCGCCAAACTTTTTTTTTATGGGTATGCCCGAACAGGCACACATTTATTTTCCCCCAGATTCCCTTTCTCATCCTCTTTAACGTGGCCCTGGCCTGGAAGGGTAGGGCGATGTAGTTACTCGTACTATCAGGAGAACCATGGCATGCAAGGCCACAGGATAAGCGATGGTTTTTCTCCAACTCGTTTAAAAATTGGATATTTTCATGGGTAAGATTTTTTCGTGTCCAAAAGATAGCATTACGGGCAAAAATATTAAAATTCTCGGCAAAAGCAAGATTACATGCTGCCAGATCATGATTGCCCAAAATAGAATGCATTCCGATATCTTGGGCCAGTTTGACGCACTCATTGGGGCTTGCATTATACCCAACAAGGTCCCCAAGATGTAAAATTCGGTCGGCCTGGTTTTCAAAATCATTAACTACCGCCTGAAAAGCCTCTATATTTGCGTGGATATCTGAAAGAACAGCAACACGCACTATTGTCACCTCTAAGACTTTAAGGGCTCTTTAGAGCCATATTCGGTTGTGCAACTGGAGTAAAAACTTACCGCTGTGAGACTTTCGGAAACTTCCCCTTTTGCCCAATTCCAGCGTCAGGTTCAAATATTAATCCTCAAAATACTCAATGTATTCTTGTTGTAGTTAAAATTCTAACCGTCCTTGGCCTTGAACAAAATGGAACATTTTTCAAAGGTCTCACTCCGTTAAGTTGCAGAGGATTATGTGTATAAAAGTCCCTTAAATTTGTTTCTGAGCCACTTGTTGACCATACCAACAATATACCATCGTGCTACAAGTGGGATAAGAATGATAGCATAGAAGTAGATATCTCTAGCCTTTAAGAAATTGAAAACAACCAACAGGCTGGTCATAATTAAGGCTATCGTAATATTTGATACCAATCCGGCAAGTTCATTGAGCTTTAGTGACATATATTCCTGTAGCTCTTCTTCATTCATTAAAACCTTCTTCCCTTTTCTTTGTATACTCAGCAGCATGGTTTCTAAAATCTCCTGAAGATATATCACACCTGGTATATTCGTAACATGCCTGATTCATCAAGTGTTTTGTATCTTTTTGTATTGTATTTGGTTAAAAAAAACCGTGGACCCAAACAATTATCAATGGGTCGGGCGTGTGTCAAGAAACCTTTAAAAAATGCCCTAATTTACCCATTATTAATAAAATTCTTAAAGATTTGTTTTCATGCTTGACCCATAATATATGTTTTACTATCTTTTAAAAAGATAATTTTTAGTTGATTCAATAAATGAAAACATTCTTACCTTAAGTTAAGTTGATCTCTTGCCCCTTTTAAAACTATACATCGATCAACAGGTACTCCATTTCCCCGAGGTTATTTCCATTCGATCACGAATCCCTAATGTACCGGTTTCAGTGGTTCATAGTTCAAAAGAGGTTTACAAATCGGTTTTATCGTCTGATAATTCGGTCCAAAAAGGAAAAACGATCTTATTTCTCACTCGAAATAAAGGCGCCTTTATTAAGTCATGCCCCGGAACACGGTCCTATACATGCTGTGGCTATCAAATTCTGCATATGGGCACATTTTGTACCATGGACTGTTCATATTGCATTCTACAAGCCTACTTTCATCCACCCATACTGCAATATTTTGTCAATCACGATGACCTTTTGGTAGAATTGGACCGTCTTTTTTTAAATAAAACCTTAAGCAGAATCGGAACCGGAGAATTTACGGACAGCATGATTTGGGATAATTGGACGGATCTTTCAGACCTGCTTGTGCCTAAATTTTCAAAACAGTCAAAAGCCGTATTGGAACTTAAAACTAAAACAGTGAAAATAAACACACTGAAATCACTTCACCACAATCACAAAACGATTGTGTCATGGTCATTGAACACCCCCCGTATTATTAAAAATGAGGAACGCCATACGGCATCTCTATCTGATAGGCTTCGTGCTGCTGCAAAATGTGAGTCCTGGGATTATCCCCTTGGCTTTCATTTTGACCCCTTGGTGATCTATGACGGGTGTGAAAAAGAATACGCGAGTGTTATTGAGCAATTGTTTTCCCATATATCTTCTGAAAATATTGTATGGATCAGCCTTGGCACTTTTCGTTTTGTACCCGCTTTGAAGCCAATCATACAAAAACGCTTTCCAAAATCAAAGATCATTTACGGGGAATTTATATCCGGCCTTGACGGAAAAATGCGTTATTTTAAACCATTAAGAATCGATCTGTATCGAAAGATAGTGTCATACATAAGGGCATATGCTCCTGGTGTGATGATTTATTTGTGTATGGAAGATGATGAGGTTTGGCAAAAGTCTCTTGGATATGTTCCTTCTGATTACGGCGGTTTATCGAAAATATTGGATGAAAGTGCCGCAAAGCACTGTGGTTTAAATATGGTTTAATTGATAATGCAAAAATTTTATTTACATATATGCCTAATTTTATCGTCAGTTTTATTGATCAGTGCCACCACTGCAGTCAAACAGAAGTGGATCAGTGTAAAATGGGTTAGTGATGGAGATACCATTGTACTCGGTGATGGCCAGCATGTTCGTTATATCGGCATAAACGCGCCCGAGATTGCCCATGACAATTACAAAGCAGAAGCTTTTGGATACGCGGCAAAAAAATACAACCAATCAATAGTTCAATCAAAAAAGGTGAGATTGGAATTCGACAAAGAAAAGTATGACCGTTATGGTCGATTGCTGGCATACATTTATTTATTAGACGGTACTTTCATCAATAAAGAAATGATTGAAAAGGGGTTTGCTTATCTACTACCTCGAAGCCCGAATCTAAAATATGAAAAGATGTTCTTACAGACTCAAAGGGATGCCATGTCAGCTAAACAAGGGATGTGGCATAATTGGAAAGAACAAGAAGGCGAAGGATATTTGGGAAGTAAAATATCGAAACGGTTTCATGTAAAAACATGTTCGTATGGAAAAAGAATAAAAAAAAGAAATAGAGTCTTTTTTATAAGAAAATGGGATGCATTTTGGTCTGGTTTTGCACCCTGCAAACGATGTATAAGAAGCAAAGGTTAAGGTTTTGTTAAGAATTGAAAGCCCGCCAGATCCACCGAAAAACGGAGGCGGAAATGGCAGACTTTCAAAATTGGCTATTCTTTGGCTTTGTTTATTTCTTCTACGAGTTTTTGAGAGATTTGGGCAGGAACTTCATCGTAATGTGAAAATTCCATGGTAAATATACCCCGGCCTCCGGTAATTGAATTTAAATCAGGTGCATAGCTTAAAAATTCGGACATGGGTACCTGGGCGTTAATCACCTGATTTTTACCCTTGCTGTCCATACCAAGGACTCGGCCACGCCTGCTGTTAAGATCTCCCATGATGTCACCCATGTATTCATCCGGAGTAATAACTGATACATTCATCATCGGTTCCAAAAGAATTGGACCGGCATCTGCAACGGCCTTTCTGAAAGCAAGAGAACCTGCGATTTTAAATGCCATTTCAGATGAATCTACAGCATGAAAAGAACCGTCGTCGAGGATAACTTTAAAATCGACACACGGGAACCCAGTAAGAACTCCTTTTTGAGACGCTTCAATGACACCTTTTTCCACAGCCGGTATATACTGCCTGGGAATAGCACCACCAACAATTTTATTTTCGAACTCAAAACCTTTTCCTCTGGGAAGCGGTTCTATCTGAATCCAACAGTCTCCAAATTGACCATGGCCTCCGGTCTGTTTTTTATGTTTCCCCTGGACTCTGACTTTCCTGGTAATGGTCTCTTTATAGGGAACTTTAGGTGTATCCAGCTGGACCTCAACGTTGAACTTCCGTTTGAGTTTTTCAGTCGTAACTTCAATATGAACCTGCCCGAGGCCGGATAACAGAATCTCCTTTGTTTCAGAATTGCGTGTAAGGTGTAGAGACATATCCTCTTCCAAAAGTTTTGATAAAGAGCTGAATACTTTGTCCTCATCTCCTTTTGACTTGGCTTTCACGGCAAATGAAATCAAAGGTGGAAGGGGGACTGCGCATTTGAATTTAACCTTTTGGCTACTACTGCAAATAGTATCACCGGTAGTTGTTTCTTTTAATTTCGCTACAGCAACGATTGCGCCGGGACCAGCCTTGGTAATTTGCTTTTGTTCTTTTCCGGAAAGCCTTAAAAGCTGGTTATATCTTTCATTGGTATCTTTATTAACGTTGAAAAAATTTCCGTCCGCCCCAAGTGTCCCGGAAACAATCCTGAATATTGAAAGACGTCCGGCAAACGGATCAGCGATAGTTTTGAAAACAAAACCGGCGAAGGGGGCATCGGGATTTGGACGACATTCTATTTCGACATCCCCAGTTGCATCAGTAGCGAACCAAGGGCCTCGATCCAGCGGTGAAGGCATGCAATGAATAATAAAATCCTGCAGGAGATCGACACCGATATTTTTTGTGACCGATCCACAAAGAACAGGGACGAATGAGCGTGATAAGATTCCTTTTTTTAAAGCAACCTTTATTTCATCATCTGACAGTGGCTCTCCTTCAAGATATCTTTCCAGAAGCTCGTCATCTGACTCGACAACATTTTCCACGAGAGCCTCTCGTTCTTCTGAAACCATATCCTGCATATCCGAAGGGATATCAATTTTCGTTGTTTTGCCCTTGGCATCATAGGTATAAGCTTTCATGCTGACCAGGTCGACGATACCGCTAAAGTTTGCTTCAGATCCAATTGGGATTTGTATGATCATCGGTTTCGGCTCAAAACATTCACCAGCTTCTTTGAAAGCGCGCATAAAATCCGAACGTTCCCTATCGAGCTTATTGATAAAAATAATACATGGCAGCTTAAATTCTTCAGCAAAGTCCCAGGCTTGTTCGGTTTGAACTTTTATTCCGTCTACGGCATCCACCACAATAACAGCACTGTCGGCGGCTTGCATACAGCTCTTTGTGTCTGAAAAAAAATTTTGATCACCGGGTGTATCAATGAGGCTAACGGTATGTTTTTTCCAGTTGAATTGATGGAATCCGCTGCTTAAGCTAGAGTTCCGTTTAAGTTCTTCCGGCTCAAAGTCCATTGCAGTGTTGCCGTCTTCAACGCGGCCAATTCTGTTAATGATGCCTGCATTGAAAAGCATTGTTTCGGCAAGAGAAGTTTTTCCCGCACCGCCGTGAGATGCAAAAGCAATGTTCCTTAAACTTTCTATTGTTTCGGCCATTTAATCTCCTCTCTGCTAAAATTAAAAAAAATTGGATTCAGATAAAGAATCACTCAAATTCCCACCCGTATATGAGCATCATACGCTTCCAACTGAAGATAAATTGATGGCTTATGGCGTTTTTTTTGACGTAGCCGAAAATAAACGGTGCGAAATTTGAGCAATAATCCTAAATCAAAAATTTTTATAGGTTTATTTATAAAAAATCAAGCTCAACTTTCAAATTTTAATGACATAAAAAACTCTTTGTTTCCTTTTGGACCTAAAATGGGAGAGGGGATAACCCAATCGATGAAAAGATGCTTTTTTGTAAAAAAACCAGTAAGATTTTCGATAACTTCGGCATGAAGATCCGGGTCACGTACCACTCCACCTTTCCCGATATTCCTTTTCCCCACCTCAAACTGGGGTTTAACCAACGCCAGAATTCCGGCATTTTTTTTCATAAATATTAATATCTCGGGAACAACAATTTTAAGGGAAATAAAGGAAACATCTATGGTAACAAGATCTACGAGTTGCGGAAGGGTTTCGGGCTGCATATGCCGTATGTTCATCCGTTCTATAACTACAACTCGAGGATTCTGTCTCAATTTCCAAGCCAGTTGTCCATAACCGACATCTACAGCATAAACACGGCCTGCACCATGTTGTAAGAGACAGTCAGTGAAACCGCCCGTGGATGCACCCACATCAAGGCACACAAAACCGTTGATATCGATTCCCAAAGTATGAAGCGCTTTTTCGAGTTTAAGTCCACCTCTGCTAACATAGGGATGATCTTCCCCTCGAAGAACAATATCGTCCTCTGGAAAAACGGGTGTGCCGGGTTTGTCCACAATATGGTTATTAACCAGAACTTTTCCAGTCATAATAAGGGCTTGAGCGCGTTGGCGACTGTGCACAAGCCCTTTCTCCATCACGACCAGATCGAGTCTTTTTTTACCTGCGGCCATCAGGCATCATTCATCAGTTTTTTCGCTGCATTGAATATAGCGGATGCATCAACACCGTATTTAGACCTGAGAACCTCCTGTGTGCCGTGTTCAACAAAGGTATCCGGTATTCCGATGCATTTTAAGCGAAACCCTGTTATCTCCTGATCGGCTAAAAATTCCAAAACCGCACTTCCAAATCCTCCCTGACGAACGTTCTCTTCAATGGTAATAATTCGCGGTATTTTTCTGGATAGGGTTTCTATCAAATCGAAATCAAGGGGTTTCACAAAACGGCAATTTACAACCGTTGCAGAAATATTATGCTCCTTGAGCATGGCATGAGCTGAAAGCGCTTCATTAACAGACCGGCCGATGGCGAAGATAACAACATCATCTCCTTTTGTAAGCACTTCCCCTTTGCCGATGGGTATGGGGATATCTCGATTTTCCATTTTTTTACCCTCAGCAGTTCCCCTGGGATATCGAATCGCGATGGGGCCATTATGGGCGATGGCTGTGGTCAGCATTCTGCAGAGTTCATTTTCATCTTTAGGCGCCATGACCACCATGTTGGGAAGGCTTCTCAGATAAGATAAATCGAAAACACCATTATGGGTTGCTCCATCCTCGCCGACAATTCCACCGCGGTCCACCGCAAAAATAACTGGGATTGCTTCAATACATACATCATGTAATATCTGATCATAGGCGCGCTGTAAAAACGTTGAATATATGGCAACAACAGGCCTAAGACCTTCTGTTGCTAAACCTGCTGCAAAAGTTACGGCGTGCTGCTCGGCAATTCCCACATCAAAAAAGCGATCCGGGTAAGCATGTGCAAAATCCGAGAGCCCTGTACCTTCGGGCATGGCTGCAGTCACCGCGATGATTCTATGGTCTTCGGACGCCATTTTGAGCAACGTTTGTCCAAAAACATGCGTATATGTCGGAATCGTACATTCTTCTTTTAAAGTTTCCCCAGTATCAGCATCAAAGCATCCAACACCATGAAAATATACAGGATTTTTTTCAGAAGGTGGGTATCCTTTGCCTTTTGTCGTCGTTACATGAAGAAGTACTGGCTCGTTTAGACATTTAACATTATTAAGAATGTCGATGAGATGATCAAGGTTATGGCCGTTTATAGGGCCAAAATATTCAAAATTAAAGGCTTCAAACAACATCCCAGGAGTTATAAACGTTTTAAAAGACTCTTTGGAACGCTTTGCAAAATGGTAGATATCGTCTCCAAATTTCGGCAAGGATTTAAGAAAGTCTCCCACTTCCTTTTTAAAATCTTGTAAATATTTTGCTGAAAATGTGCGACTTAATAAAGAAGATACCGCACCGACATTGTGTGCAATGGACATATCATTATCGTTAAGTATAACGAGAATATTTTTATTAATGTCTCCTGCCTGGTTAAGGCCCTCATAGGCAAGTCCTGCAGTCATTGAGCCGTCTCCTATAACGGCGATAACCTTGGAATTATCATTTTTCAAACGCTTGGCACATGCTATTCCTAGCCCAGCTGATATTGAAGTGCTGCTGTGACCTGTTGAAAATGCATCATAGAGGCTTTCACTCATACGGGTAAACCCGCATATTCCATTATACTGACGCAACGTGTGAAACCGGTCTCTTCTTCCGGTAAGCAGCTTATGCGCATAAGACTGGTGTCCAACATCCCAAATAATTTTATCATCAGGGGCGTTAAAGACATAGTGGATGGCAATGGCCAATTCAACAGCACCCAAACTTGGTGCAAGATGGCCGCCATTTTTAGATACCACGTCAATAATAATCTTTCGTATTTCTGAAGCAAGAAGCGGCAGATCATTTTTAGATATTTTTTTTAAATCTTCAGGAGAATTAATTTTATCAATAAAGTTCAACGTATTATGACCCCTTATTTTTTTCTATCAACAATATAATATGCAATAGCCCGGAGAGGATGAGCATTGTTATCAAAACAATCAAGTGCTTTCAAGGCATTGTTTACAAGTTTTTTGGCAAATTGCTTTGATTGCTCTATTCCAAGAAGAACAGGGTAGGTGTTTTTTTTTCTTGCTTGATCCGACCCCACATCTTTCCCCATAACATTCGGATCGCCTTCAACGTCCAATAAGTCATCGGTGACCTGAAAAGCAAGCCCAATATTTTTTGCATAAGTTCTAAGCTGTTGAATCTGATCAAGACTTCCTTTACCTAAAATTGCACCAACAGCTACGGATGCTTCAATCAGAGCACCTGTTTTTAACGTATGCATATTTTCAAGATCTCCCAAACAAAGCAAGTGTCCTTCGCCAACCATGTCCTGCATCTGTCCTTCAATCATTCCCTTATATCCGACAGCTGTCGATACGGTATATATAACATTCATCCAATTTAAAACATGATTTTCTTGGATAAACTCCATGGATGAAAGCACCTCAAAAGCCAAGGTAAGAAGGGCATCGCCAGCAAGAATTGCAGTGGCTTCATCAAAGGCCATATGACAGGTTGGCTGCCCCCGTCGTATTTTATCGTTGTCCATAGCAGGGAGGTCATCATGAATTAGGGAATAGGTGTGAATCATTTCAAGGGCACAGGCAGCTCTGATTACATCTTGGTTCTTCCCTCCAACTGTTTCGGCAGCAGCTAAACATAAAACCGGTCTTATCCGCTTTCCGCCCGCCATAAGTGAATACTTCATGGCTTTTACAATTTGACTTGAAGTATTCTCGAATATCGAATCAAGCGCTTCGTTGATCTGCTCTCTTTTAGAAGAAAGGTATGACTTTAGATCAAAACTACTCATTATCAGGCTCGGTTTTCGAGATAAACGGTTGGTCAAATACACGATCGTTCTGATCTTTTAGCAGAATGGTAATCCTTTTTTCAGTTTCATCAAGTTTTTCAGAACAAAACTTGGACAGCTGAACACCTTCTTCAAACTTTCTTATTGCTTTTTCAAGCGGCAGGTCAGCGGATTCAAGCTCTTGAACAATCTGTTCAAGTTTATTCATCGCTTTTTCAAAGGTCTGATTGGCCATGATGTTATTTCCTTTTTACCGAGCAAATAAATGCACCTCCGGAAACCATTACTTCAAGATCCTGACCTATGGACACCTCTTGGGGATCTCTTATAACAGCTGCATCCGGGATTGTCCTGGTGATACTGTATCCCCTTGCCAGAATTGCCTCAGGGCTTAGGGTGTAAAGTTTTGCTTCAAGCTCTCTTAGCATTGACCGTTTATTGCTTATTAATATTTGTATATATATGTATATGTTAGAGTTCTGTATATCAACATTATCTTTAAGCAATTTTATCTGTATTGAAGGATTGTTGGAAAAAAGCCTTTTGATACGCCACCAAAGTCGTTCATGATATGTTAGAAGACTGTTCTTAAACGCTCTATTAATTCGACCCAGCATGTCATCGGTTCTTAGCCTTAAGTCAACTATTTTTCTGTTGGGATGAACCAGTCGACTGGACATTCTTTTTAAAATGGTTTGCAGGTGTCCGAAATATCGTAAAAAGCGGGTTGTCAAAACGTCTGAAAGATCCGTAATTTTCCGGGAAAGATCTTTTTTATAAGGAACTGCCAGTTCAGCGGCAGCAGAAGGTGTTGGTGCTCGAAAGTCTGCAACAAAATCTGTTATGCTAAAATCGGTTTCATGACCAACTGCTGAAATTATCGGAATTTTAGAAGCAAAAACAGCTCTGGCAACATCTTCTGAATTAAACGCATGTAAATCTTCCAAAGAACCACCGCCTCTTGCCAGAATTGCTACATCTGAATCACCTCGGGCATTTATCATCTCGATGGCGGATCTAATCTCATCTTCAGCACCATTTCCCTGAACTTTGACAGGTACAATTTCAAGATGGAGGTTTGAGAAACGACCATCGATAATTTTTAAAATATCATGTACAACAGCTCCGGTTGGTGAGGTAATGATACTGATTTTTCCGGGTAAAAAGGGTAGGGGGTTTTTGTGTTTCTCATCAAACAACCCTTCATCTGCAAGACGTTTCTTTAGCTGTTCGAACGCCATTTGGATGGCGCCTGTGCCTTTTGGTTCAAGATATTCAAATATAATCTGGTATGTTCCACGAGGCTCATAAACGCTGATTCTGCCAAGCCCTGTAATGCTTATTCCGTCTTCAGGCTTAAATTTTAAATTACGATTTTGATTTCGAAACATTATCGCATTGACCTGAGCATGTTCATCTTTTATTGTAAAATAAAAATGGCCGGAAGCTGGAACATTAAAGTTCGATATTTCACCGTAAATCCATATAAATGGATAGGTTTTTTCAAGTATATCTTTAATATCTGAAGTGAGCTCTGAAACAGTGTAGATTCGATGTTGATCTGTATTCGAGGGGCCCATGAAGTGGATACTGGGGTATGAATTCATTAAGTTTTGCTATTTTCTTTTAGTAGTGCATTTTTTTGGGAAACCATGAACTTATCAACTTAGGTTGAGACAAAAAAAAGATTATCACAGTTGATCATACCATTCAACATAAAACCTGAGACGAAGCAATAAGCCCGATAGTTTCGCTTTTGAAGAGGTTGAAACCTTGCATGCATAGATTCCATTATTGTTTTATAGCGTCTGATAAGATATATTATGTAAACTTTTTGATGTTTCATAATAGCCGATCCGAAAGTATCAGCAAAAAGC
>Ga0210062_1000040_pt1 | contig 32994 bp, 29 predicted proteins | sample Muzzi_CordA_D2_FD_185528 | JGI IMG/M metagenome (GOLD analysis project Ga0210062, IMG submission 185528) | Wetland microbial communities from San Francisco Bay, California, USA, that impact long-term carbon sequestration - Muzzi_CordA_D2 (SPAdes) | ecosystem: Environmental > Aquatic > Marine >...
GCCATGTACCTGCTGGAGGTTGGCACCCCGGCGACACGATACCAGTACCACACCAGGCGCTGCTCACCGGTTGCGGATGTCATACGCTGCTCCAGCAGCCTGCGGTCGCCGTTTTCGATGACGCGTCCGTGAGCGTACTGCAGTTGCCACTCCGGCCGGTCCGCAATACTGTTGAGGTCGGAAATCAGCTCCCTGCCCTGGGTTTGCACAGGATAGCTACCCACATAGAACCAGACTGTGTGACCATCCTTGTGGTAGGCCTGCTTGCTGGAGACGGCACCATGAAATTGCGGCATCCAGCTGTCTACGGTCATGGACGGGCCGGACCATCCCTGGGCACCAGGCGGCAGCTTGATGACAACGACCCGGCGAGTGTTCACCTGCCCTTCAAACAGACTGGCAATCACGGGACCGGATACCAGCAGGACGGCTGCCAGCAGCAGCACCCCGGCACGATGCATTCCCCCATGCGGACACGGTTGCCCGACAGCAGATGAGACGATGGGTGGACCGAGGTCCGGCCGGTAGCCCCTGCGCCGGATCAGCAGGATATCAATGGCCAGCAGCAGCAGCATTACAGCCGCGAACACCCACCATCCCAGTGCCAGATGATCGCTAACCCATGGATGCTGCATGTCGCTGCTATAGGCCAGGTAGACGACAATAAAGACACGGATAATATTACCGGCAATTGCAGCGAGTGCCGCAATCACCACCACCAGCAGGCGGGATCCGGTAGCCTGGTAATTCAGATAGGCGTACAGCACCCCCAGGGTCAGTGCGGCCAGCAGATAGCGCAAACCACTACAGGCTTCCTCGATTGACAGACTGCCTGACGGCAGCACGATCAGGTTATCCAGCCGCATGGCGGGCACCCCTGCCGCACGTGTCAGCCAGAATACCGCATCGGCCGTCAGCTCCTGCAGCAGCGGAGAAAATGGTGACCAGACGGGGATCGCGAAACCAAGAAATAACACCGGTAGCATCAACTGCCTGGCAATCCCGCTGCCGGTGACCGTCCAGATGATAGCCATCAGCAGCAGCAGCACAGCCAATGCCTGGATCATTTGAACGTCAGCCACGGTTGCCACCAGCCATAACAGACTGCAGGCGGCCAGCGCGATCAATGCCGGAGAATTTTCACAGGGGCTGAGCGCTGCCAGTTGCTTGCGTTTATTAAACACCAGGTAGCCGCTGATGATCAGGACCAGGTAACCATGCGCGAATTCACCCGTCTGCAACTGGTTCCACATTGCCAGTACCGCGGCCACTGTCTCGTGATAAAAAATCAGCAGACAGAGCAGCAATGCGATCGCAAAATTGACCGTCCTCTGCATGGTGCTATCTCCCTCAGTTGCGCGGTTGGCAATCTCGAGCGGCTCCTCCGTGCCGCCGGTAGTGATACCGCCGTGACTGCGTTCAGCCACCGGAAACGGGCGTGAGATCCGCCGGCGAGATCAGCACCGAGAAGCGCTCGCACCAGATTACCACGCTCGGATAGTTCTTCAGGTCGACGCCGGCCGGCACCGCATAACGCTGGCTGCCCTTGAAAGCGCGCAGGCGGCCGAGGTCGATATACATGGTCGTGTTGACCGCCTCGGCGTCGCGCACCTGCGCCTTTGGTACAAGATAGACGTGATAGGCCGGTCCCGGCCCCACCTCGAAATCGGGCTCGAGATAAACCGCGCCCTGATAGACGCTCACCTTGCCCTTGCCGTAATGGACCGGATCGGACGGATTGACGTGGATGAAGCTGCCGCTGGCGACCAGTTGCGCGCGGTCGGCATCGGCGAGCTGCTCGGCCGCGGGCGGCGGCGGAAACACGTAAGGGAACAGGAAGAAGCCGAGCGCGACGCCGAAACCGGCGCCGAGAATGCCGCCGATCAGGAAGATCGCCACTCCACGCCAGAACCTGCGCATGGTCGCCCCCGTTGCCGCACAAGGCTAGCGCGATCCACTGCCGTCGTCAGCCGGCCTGATCCGGCCGGCAAACGTCTCGCGGTGCCGATGCCTCCGCGCAGATACCCGCCGCCAGCCACTCGTGCCATGTCATCATGCGGGTCCCGAGGCGAGCATAGTCCACACGGAGGAAGCCGTCGGTTCCGTTCACGACTGCATCAGGCATGAGCAGCCGGACCTCCTGCGCCATCACACCCACATATTCCGTGTCGCTCCAGAGATAGTGAAAGCGATAGAGCTTGAGTCCATTGGCAAGCCTGCCGACTTGCGAAATGTCGCGCTTGAGTCGGATGTCGGAAAAAACAAGGGGAGGAACCGGCGCCTTGCCGGCCGGGCCGAACTTGGGCCAGTCTCCCCACAGGTCCCCCCTGAGGCCGGCCATCACTGAATATTCGGTCGCCGTCTCCCCGTACAGATTCGGCAGCGCTCCGCCGCCCGGAATTGAGACGTTGGGCACATAGCGCCCGTACTGAATCTTGCCCTTGACGTAACCGTCCCACGCGCCGAGATCGAGTCTGACGCCACCCTCCAGCGAGAGATTGGGCGTAACCTTGGTGTCCGAAATGGAAACATTCTGGAATTCGTTGAGCGGCGACGTCAGCTGCAACGTCACGTCGGAACTCGCCCAGTTGAAATCGACGCCCGCCTTGGCCGAGGTGAAAAGCGTGACGTTCGAATCCGGCGGACGGTAGTCCAGGTCCAGCCGGACATAGCCGCCGAGCGTGTAGGCCGTCGAGTTGGTCGTGTAGTTGCCGGTGATCGTATTGGGCGGCGACGGGCGATTGAACGTGTAGTCGTCGTCGACCGAATAGATGCCAACCAATCCACCGAACCGCGGCGAAATATAGACGGGCCCCGAGCGGGTCCGGGTGCCCGCCGAAAGGTCGAACTCGTGCCGGATTGAATCGGATTCGTATTGATAGGAAACAGGCGTGTTCGCCGCCGTGGCAAACCCGTTCGGATTGTTGCCGACGCCCAGGCCCGGAATGTTGAACGGGCCGTTCGCGCTGCCGTTCGCAGACGAACTGAGCGCGGCAAACGCGTAAGAGCCGGTCAGGAAGTAGCTCGTGTTACCGTTCTTCTGGAACGGGATTTCCGCGCCAATCTGAAACGCGCCGCCCGAGCTCGTCGGATCGACATTGCCGAAGTCGTAGGAAATCGTGCCGCCGACGTCATGGGCGAGACGCTGCACGTGGCCTGTGGAATTTTGCGACAGAAAGCCGAAGTCGGCGGAAATTCTAACCCTCCTCAGCCCCGCGAGTCGGGGCCCGCTGCATGCACGTTTGTATTCGTCGAAAGCGTCCTCAAGATCGTCAAGTGTCGCATCCAGCACGTAGAAGGCCACGGACTGGCCGGTAGCAAATGCTTCTTCGAGGAGGCGTGTCAGCCGCTTCTTGGCGACATCGAAGTCGCGTTTAACGCCGGGAAAGTCCTCGCACCACGCCTCTTCGTCGATGTCCCAAATCAGGTTTCGGACGTCAGCGACGGCGCTCTGATAATGTTTGGGATACGACAGATTTTTGGCCGGGGCCTGGCCCATTGCGACGCCGGCACCCAGCGCCGTGGCAATCGCCGTGACTATACCAAACAAATACGCCGCTCGCCGACCGAGCGCTAACCGCCGCCTCGTCATAGCACGCCCCCCACCATGGCCAGCGGCAAGCGTATTATTGATCTTGTTTGATTTTTCCCGCCGCCTTCAACAACATGAAATCATTACATGAGGGAGCGGCAATTGCCAGCGTCGATGTTGCCGCAACGCACGCCCCGCCCGGCTCGCCAAGCGATGCAAGACCCAGCGTCAGGCGCGGCCGGTTTTCAGCTATTCCAGCTGCGCCACCCTGGCGGCGATAGTATCGAGCGCCGCCTGATCGTCCGGAAAATCCGCCGCAATCCACGCCTCTTCCGCTGCGCGCATGGCGGCGCCCAGCGCCGGGCCCTTGTCCAGCCCGCGTGCCATCAGGTCGGCCGCCTTGATCGGAAAGGCCGGCGCGGTCCAGCGCCGTGGCAGGCCGGCCAGCGCCTGCCAGTCACGGTCATGCGCGCCCGCATCGGACCGCGACCAGGCCAGCAGCACCCGGTCGACAAAACGTTCGGGGCCGAGCCGGTAGAGCAGCGCACGCGCAGCCTGTTCGCCCATGCCTGGCGCGACCCGCCGCCAGCCATCGGCCATGCTGGCGAGTCGTTCATGCTCGCTGTTGGAGAGTCGCAGCTTCTGCCATAGCCGTTCGGCATCCTCCGGGATCGCCGCCGTCAGCGCGCCCAGCCGGCGCACCGGGTCGGCCTGTAACCCGGCCGCCGCCTCGACCTTGGCCATGTTCTCATAGGCGCCGAAATAGGCGACGCCGCCGAGCACGCGCAGCAGCAGGCCGGCATCCGCCATCGAGATCAGCGACGGCATGGCATGCGGCGCCACCACCAGCTTCATCAGCTCCATGCGCACGCGCTCGCGCGACAGCTGATCGAGCCCGTCGCGGCCGGCGACGCAGGCAGAGATGCCTTCGGTGTAGGGATGATCGCTGGTGCCGTAGGCGGCATCGAACCGGAAGAAGCGCAGGATGCGCAGATAGTCTTCGGCGATGCGTTTCTTCGGGTCGCCAATGAAACGCACGCGCCGCGCGGCCAGATCCTCGAGACCGCCGACATAGTCGTACACCGTGCCGTCACGACCGGCCGACAGCGCATTGATGGTGAAGTCACGCCGCTCGGCGTCGACCCGCCAGTCGCGGCCGAAGGCCACCTTGGCGTGGCGGCCGTATGTCTCCACGTCGCGGCGCAGCGTGGTCACCTCGAAGGGGTGCTTGTCGATCACCACGGTGACGGTGCCGTGCTCCATCCCGGTCGGCACCGGCTTGAAGCCGGCCGCCCCGACGCGGCGCACCACCTCCTCCGGCAGCGCAGTGGTGGCAACGTCGATTTCGTTGATCGGCAAACCGAGCAGCGCATTACGTACGGCGCCGCCGACCACGCGCGCTTCCTCACCGTCGCGGTCGAGCACGCCGAGCAGGCGCGGCAGTGTGCCCGCGTTCAGCCAAGGCGCGTTGTCGAGCTTGCGCCCGGTGCGCCCGACCGCCGTCATCTGGTTCTCGCTGGCACGAATTTGCCGTCCTCGATATGGGCCGGCACGTAGGTCGAGCCCGGCGGCGCGCCCTTGAAATTGGCGAAATAGAGGAAGCTGCCGATCACCAGCAGGAAAGACACGATGGCCAGCGTGATGATGCGCGAGACCGGCCAGGATTCCGGATCCATCACCCCGGCCCGCGTCGCCCACAGGAACACGGCATAAAGCGCGAACGGAATGGCGAAAAGCAGCAGCTCGGTGAGAACCGGTCGGATCATGGCTGAGCCAGTTTCTGCATGTCATCACCCACTAAAACAGACAATCCAGCAACCACCACCGGTCCGCTCGGACAAATGGCCGCCCGATGCAGGCGGGGTCGTGGAATAACACTGTCAGAAAGTCGCGCGGCCCGGTCCATGATCATTCCCGATAAATCCGATCATACAGATTGCGCAAGATACCCGCTGTCACGCCCCAAATGTAGCGCTCGCCAAAGGTGATCGCATAATAGTGTCGGGTCATGCCCTGCCAGTCGCGCGAATGGCGCTGCAGGTTGCTCTGGTCCATGAGAAACGCGAGCGGCACCTCGAAGGTGGCGTCCACTTCGCCCATGTTGAGGTTGAGCGCAAAGCCCGGCTTCACCCGCGCGACTGTCGGTACGATACGATAGCCGAGCGTGGTCATGTAGACGTCGAGATAGCCGATCGGCGTGACGAAGGAACGCTCGAGCCCGATCTCCTCCTCCGCCTCGCGCAGAGCGGAATCGAGCGGGCTTGAGTCGGTCTTGTCGATCTTGCCGCCGGGAAACGAGACCTGGCCGGGATGGTCGGGCAGGTGCTGCGCCCGCTGCGTCAACAGCACCGTCGGCTCGGGATGATCAACCACCGCCACCAGGACGGCGGCCGGGCGGATCGGCCGCACCTCGGCGATTTTCTGCATCACCGGATCGGCGTCGTGGTCGCCGCGCTTCGGCGTCACGTTGGGATCATTGAGCCCCGCCGGCAACTCGAGGGTGAGCCGCCCGCGTACGCGGTCGAAAAATTCCTTGCCGGAAAGCGCCGCCGTCGCCTGCTCCATCAGGCGAACTCCCGCAGCGCGCTGGCCTCGGCCATGGGAAAGAACGCGCCATGGGACGCCACCCCGAACATGGTCTCGCCGGCCACCTCGCGCTCCTCGCCAAGCTCCACCAGGTCATAGAACAGGGCCCGCGTCACCTTGGCCCGGAGGTCGCGGCGCACATGCAGGTAGGGTTTGAGGCCGCCGGTCCCCGGCTCGGCGACAAATTCCAGGGCGTGGCCGGGTCCGGCCTCGATCCACTCGTCCACATTGGTGCGGAAGTCGAGGATCTGATCGCCTTGGCCGTTCCGGCCGTGCTTGACCCGCAGTTCGACGGCGAGAAACGGCGCGTCCACCACGGTTAGTCCGACCTTCTCCACAGGGGTGACCAGGAAATAGTTGTCGCCCTCGCGCTTGAGGACGGAGGAAAACAGCCTGACCAGCGCCGGCCGCGCAATCGGGGTTTTTTGATAATACCAGGTGCCGTCGGCGTCGATTTTCATGTCGATATCGCCGCAAAACGGCGGATTCCACTGCTCCACCGGCGGCAGTCCCCTGCCCTTTTCATGGGACAGCGATGCCGTGATCGCCTCCAGTCCGTTCTGCCCTGTCTTCGCCATTGTTGTCCCAAGTAGTTAGCAGCCGGACGCGGCTGTTCGCATCTTCGTGATTCAGCCGTCCCGGCGACGGAAGATAGCGTAAGCTTGCCCGCTGAATGCGGCAGATTCGACCCGGCCACCGCACGAAATTCGCCTCTGGTGCGTTTGTTGCATAGATCGATTCTGCCCGCTCGGGGTTAGCCCGGTATGCCCGGTAGGCGCGACAAAAGGAACACAAGTCATGGCGTCGGCAAGCGGCGAAGGCCTCGAAAAGCTGGAAGATATGATCGTGCGTGCGGCGGAATCGACCGCCGCCCATGTGCGCGCCGCCAAGGAAGCTATCGGCGCCGTTATCTACGGCCAGGACGCGGTGGTCGAGCATGCCCTGGTCACCGTGCTTTCCGGCGGCCACGCGTTGCTGGTCGGTGTGCCGGGTCTCGCCAAGACCAAGCTGGTGGATACCATGGGCACCGCGCTCGGCCTCGACGCCCGCCGCGTCCAGTTCACCCCCGACCTGATGCCCTCCGATATCCTCGGCACCGAAGTGCTGGAGGAAAGCCCCGGCGGCAAGCGTAGCTTCCGTTTCATCGCTGGCCCGGTGTTCGCGCAATTGCTGATGGCGGACGAGATCAACCGCGCCTCTCCGCGCACCCAGTCCGCGCTGTTGCAGGCGATGCAGGAGCAGCACGTCACCGTCGCCGGCGCGCGCCACGACCTGCCCAAGCCGTTCCATGTACTGGCCACGCAAAACCCGCTCGAGCAGGAAGGCACCTATCCTCTGCCCGAGGCGCAACTCGACCGCTTCCTGATGGAAGTCGACGTCGACTATCCCGACATCGAAGCCGAACGCAGAATTCTCTTCGACACCACCGGTGCCGAGGAGACGCGCGTCAAGCAGGCGATGACCGCCGACGACCTGATCGCCGCGCAGCGGCTGGTGCGCCGGCTGCCGGTCGGTGAATCGGTGGTCGATGCTATCCTCAAGCTGGTGCGCTCCGCGCGTTCCGGTCCGGACGCCGGTGACATCGGCAAGCTGATCGCCTGGGGTCCCGGCCCGCGCGCCAGCCAGGCCTTGATGCTGGCGGTGCGTGCCCGCGCCCTGCTCGACGGCCGCTTCGCGCCGTCGGTGGACGACGTCCTTGAACTCGCCGAGCCGGTGCTCAAGCACCGCATGGCGCTCACCTTCGCCGCCCGCGCCGAAGGCGAAACCGTTCCCGACGTCATCCGCCAGCTGAAGGGGCGTATCGGATAACCGACGATGGCGGAGCCGCGGCCGAGCGACATTGAGACCGGTGCGGTACGCCAGGCCACCGCTGGCGGCCGTACGCTCGCCGATGCCATGCCGCGGCTCATCCTCGAGGCGCGCCGCGTCGCCGCTACCGTGATCCACGGCTTGCACGGCCGCCGCCGCGCCGGTCCCGGCGAGAATTTCTGGCAATACCGCCGCTTCTCTTCCGGCGAGCCGGCGCAGAACGTCGACTGGCGCCGCTCGGCGCGCGACGATCATCTCTACGTGCGCGAGCGCGAGTGGGAAGCCTCGCACACGGTGTGGATCTGGGCCGACCGCTCGCCCTCGATGACCTTCGCCTCCGCGCTCGCCACCGAAAACAAGCTCGAGCGCGCGCTGGTGGTGGCCTTCGCGTTGGCCGAAGTGCTGGTGCAGGGCGGCGAGCGCGTCGGGCTGCCCGGCGTCATGCGCCCGAGTGCCAGCCGCAACGTGATCGAGAAGATGGCCGAGGCGATCCTGCACGATCCATCCGAGCGCGCCAGCCTGCCGCCGTCATTTGCACCCTCGCCGCTGTCCGAGATCGTCATGCTGTCGGACTTCTGGAGCCCGATCGGCGAAGTGCAGCAGTCCATCGCCCAGCTTTCCGGCAGCGGTGCGCATGGCCATGTGGTGCAGGTCGTCGACCCGGCCGAAGAGAGCTTCCCCTATTCCGGCCGCATCGAATTCATCGAGCCGGAAGGCGCCGGCAGCGTCACCGCCGGCCGCGCCGAGACCTGGCGCAACGATTATCAGGGCCTGGTGGCAAGCCATCGCGCGGCGATCCGCGCCGACACCGACCGGCTCGGCTGGAGCTTCGCCGTCCACCGCACCGACCGGCCGGCAAGCGAATTGCTGCTGGTGCTGCATTCGCGCATGGGCGCCAACAGCGGCAACACGCAGGTCAATAATCTCACCAACCGGCACGCGCCGGCGCAGCCCGGGAGAACAGCGTGATCGGCTCGCTGCCGCTCGCCTTCGCCCAGCCGCTGGTGCTGCTCGGCCTGCTCAGCCTGCCGGTCTTGTGGTGGCTCCTGCGGCTGGTGCCGCCACGCCCGCGCCGTATCAACTTCCCGCCCACCCGCTTGCTGTTTGCGATCGTGCCCAAGGAGGAAACGCCGTCGCGTACGCCGTGGTGGCTGACCCTGCTGCGGCTGACCCTGGCGGCATTGGTCATCATCGCCGCCGCCGGGCCGCAATGGCATCCCCCGCTCGCGGCCGCCAACCGCGCCGCTCCGCTGCTGGTCATGATCGACGATGGCTGGGCTGCGGCCGCCGCCTGGGACGAGCGGCTGCGCACGGCTGACGAACTTCTGGCGCGCGCCGCCGCCGATGATCGCGGCGTCGCCCTGCTGCCGCTGTCGGACACCGCGCGCGACGTATCGCTGCAACTGGCAGGCGCTGCCCGCGTGCAGGTGAAGCAGTTCAAGCCGAAACCGTACAGCGTCGACCGCAGTGCGGCGCTGCCCCTGGTCGAACGGTTCCTTGCGCGCACGCCGGACGCCGAAATCGTCTGGCTCTCCAACGGCGTCGACATCGGCAACGGCACTGATTTCATCGAAGGGCTCAGGCGCGTCGCCGGCGATCATCCGCTCACCGTCGTGACCGGAGGAATTGCGGAGCCGCTGGCGCTTGCCGCCGCTGACAATGCGGCGGGCGCGCTGACTGTGAAAGTGTTGCGCGCGCGGACCGGCACAGCCGAGAACGGCATCGTCAGGGCGATCGATCTCAAGGGCCTGCCGCTTGGCGAGGCCCCCTTTGCGATCAACTCCGGCGACCGCGAAACGGAAGCCTCGATCGACCTGCCGGTCGAGATCCGCAACGAGGTGGCGCGGCTGGAGATCGTCGGCGAACGCTCGGCCGGCGCCGTGCAGTTGCTCGACAAGCGCTGGCGCCGCCGCACGGTCGGTATCGTCTCCGGCGCGGACGCCGGCCGCTCGCAGCCGCTGCTTGGTGCCAGCTATTACCTGATGCGCGCGCTCAACCCGTTCGCCGATGTCCGGGTGGCCGAGGCGGTCGCGCCGGCCGAGGCTGTCGGCCGCTTCCTCGACCAGCGTCTGCCCATGCTGATCCTGGCCGACGTCGGCAATGTCGCCGAGGCGCATGACCGGCTCGCCACCTGGATCGACAATGGCGGCGTGCTGGTGCGCTTTGCCGGCCCGCATCTGGCGCGCGCCGACGACGATCTGGTGCCGGTGCGACTGCGCCGCGGCGGCCGCATTCTCGGCGGCAGCCTGAGCTGGGAAAAGCCACAGCATCTGGCCGCCTATTCGCATGCGAGCCCCTTCAACGACCTGAAGGTACCGGATGACGTCACCGTCACCCGTCAGGTACTCGCCGAGCCCGATGCGACGCTGACCGACCGCACCTGGGCGACGCTCACCGACGGCACGCCGCTGGTCACCGCCCAGCGCCGCGGCAAGGGATTGATCATTCTCTTCCATGTCACCGCCGATACGCGCTGGTCCGACCTGCCGCTGTCCGGCGCCTTCGTCGACATGCTCCGTCGCACCGTCGCGCTGGCCGGCTCTGCGGCCGCCGGCGACACGACAAGCAATGCCGAGAGCACCACCCAGGTGGTGCCGGCGACCCGCGTGCTCGACGGTTTCGGCGCCTTCACCACGCCACCGCCGACCGCGCGCCCGGTGCCGACGGGTTTCACCGGCCGTGCCGACGCCGATCATCCGCCCGGCTTCTACGGGCCACCCGAGGGCCTGGTCGCGGTCAATACGTTGACGCCCGCCGACCGGCCGATGCCGCTCGATTATTCGCCGCTCAACGCCACCTTCGACGTCTACCGCCACGGCGAGCCGTTCGACCTGCGCGGACCGGTGTTCCTCGCCGCACTCGGCTTGCTGATGCTCGACGCGCTGGTGGTGTTCTGGCTGTCCGGCGGCGTTGCCACCATGCTGCCCCGCCGCCGCGCGGCGGCGGCGGTGTTGGCCCTGGTCGCGCTCGGCACCATCAGCTTGCCGCGTCCGGCGCATGCACAGACACAGCAGGCGCCACCGACCCAACAGTCCGCGCAGGCGCAGGACTTCGCCATGAAGGCGACGCACCGCACCCACCTCGCCTATATCGTCACCGGCGACGCGGAGGTCGACGACGTGAGCAAGGCCGGCCTGCAGGGCCTTACCTTGTTCCTGGCGCAACGCACTGCACTCGAAGCCGGCGATCCGATCGGGCTTGATCCCGCCCGCGACGAACTCGCGTTCTTCCCGCTGATCTACTGGCCGGTCTCGGTACGCGCCTCGAAGCCGTCGCAGGCCGCGCTCGAACGCATCGACACCTATATGAAACGGGGCGGCACGGTGCTGTTCGACACCCGCGACGCGCTGGAAGCGCCGCCCGGTCCCGGCGGCGAGAATGGCTCGCCCGGCATGATGACGCTGCGCGGGATCCTCGCCTCGCTCGATATCCCCGAGCTCGAGCCGGTGCCGCGCGACCACGTGCTGACCAAGACCTTTTTCCTGCTGCGCGACTTCCCCGGCCGCTACACCAGCGGCCAGCTGTGGGTGGAAGCGCTGCCCGATGGCAATGAGGACGCGTCCGACCGGCCGGCTCGCGCCGGCGACGGCGTGTCCTCGATCATGATCACGTCGAATGACCTCGCCGGCGCCTGGGCGCTGCGGCCGGATGGCCAGCCGATGTTGCCGCTGGTGCCGGGCGAGCCGCGCCAGCGCGAATTTGCCTTCCGGGCCGGCGTCAACATCGTGATGTACGCGCTCACCGGCAACTACAAGGCCGACCAGGTGCATATCCCGGCGCTGCTCGAGCGGCTGGGGCAGTAGGAGAACGGCTTGAACCTCGGCATCGCATTCTCGCCTCTGGTGCCCGACCACGTGTTGTGGGCCGCCTTCGGCGCCGCCACGGTGATCTCGCTGTTGCTGATCGCCGCGCGCGGACGCGGCGCGCTGGTGCGCACCATCGCGCTCGGACTCATGGTGCTGGCGCTGGCCAACCCGTCCTTCACCCGCGAGGATCGCGATCCGATCCCCTCGGTCGCCGCGGTGATCGTCGACAAGAGCCCGAGCCAGGAGTTCGGCGACCGCGCAAAGCAGACCGAAGCCGCCCGTGCCGCTCTCACCGAGCGGCTCGGGCGCATTCCCGGCCTCGAAGTACGTGTCGCCGAGGCCGGCGAATCCGACGTCAACAATGACGGCACCAAGTTGTTTTCAGCGCTGTCCTCGACGCTCGCCGACGTGTCGCCCGACCGCATCGCCGGCGCCATCATGATCACCGACGGCCGCGTGCACGACATGCCGGCGAACGCCGCCGCGCTCGGCTTCGCCGCGCCGGTGCACGCCCTCATCACCGGTCGTGCCGACGAGGTCGATCGTCGCGTCGTGCTCACACAGACGCCGCGTTTCGGCATCGTCGGCCAGTCGCAGACGGTCGGCTTCCGCATCGAGGATCAGGGCGCCAAGATCGGCGCCGCCGAGGTGACCGTGCGGCGCGACGGCGAGGTTCTGGAAAAGCGCGTGGTCACCGTGCACACCGACATCGCCGTCACGGTGCCAATCCCGCATGCGGGACAGAACATTGTCGAAATCGAGGCCTCGCCGATCGACAACGAGCTCACGCAAGTCAACAACCGCGCCGTGGTTTCCATCGACGGCGTGCGCGACAAGCTGCGCGTGCTGCTGGTCTCCGGCGAGCCGCACGCCGGCGAGCGCACCTGGCGCAACCTCTTGAAATCCGACGCCTCGGTCGACCTCGTGCATTTCACCATCCTGCGCCCGCCGGAGAAGCAGGACGGCACGCCGATCAACGAATTGTCGCTGATCGCGTTTCCCACGCGCGAGCTGTTCCAGCAGAAGATCTCCGAATTCCAGCTCATCATTTTCGACCGCTACGCCCGCCAGGGCGTGCTGCCGATGATCTACTTCGACAATATCGCCAAATACGTGCACGACGGCGGCGCGGTGCTGATCGCCGCCGGGCCCGACTACTCCAACCCGAACAGCATCTGGCGCACGCCGCTCGACGTGATCCTGCCGGCGGAACCGAGCGGCGAGATCACCGAGCGATCGTTCCGCCCCGAGCTCACCACGCTCGGCAAGCGCCATCCGGTCACGCGCGGCCTGCAGGGCTCGCAGAGCAGTCCGCCGCAATGGAGCGAGTGGTACCGGCTGGTCGACACCCGGCGCACCACTGGCACCGCGGTCATGCAGGGGCCGGACGACAAACCGCTGCTGGTGCTGACCCGGGAGGGCAAGGGCCGCGTGGCGCTGCTGCTGTCCGATCACATCTGGCTGTGGGCGCGCGGCTATGAGGGTGGCGGACCCCATCTCGACCTGCTGCGACGGCTGTCGCACTGGCTGATGAAGCAGCCGGATCTGGAAGAAGAAGCGCTGCGCATGATCGTGCAAGGCCGCGACCTCACCGTGCGACGGCAGACCATGGCCGACGCCGTCAGCCCGGTGACGCTCACCTCGCCCACCGGCAAGACGCAGACGCTCAATCTGCAGCCGGACCAGCCCGGCGTCTGGCACAGCACCATTACCGCCAGGGAACTCGGCCTCTGGCGCGCGACCGACGGCAAGCTCACCGCGCTCGCCAATGTCGGCCCGGCCAACCCGCGCGAATTCACCGAGGTAACTTCGACGCCCAGCGTGCTGAGCCCGATCACCGACGCCACCGGCGGCAGCGCGCGGCGCATCGCCGCGGGCTCAAGCGTGAACCTGCCGCGTATCGTGCCAGTGCGCACCTCGACGACCTTCAAGGGCGAGGACTGGATCGGCTTGAAGATGCGCGACGTTTCCGTGGTGCGCGGCATCGGCGTGCTGCCGATCTTCGCCGGCCTGATCGGATTGCTGCTGTTGCTCGGCGCGCTGGCCGCGACCTGGGCGCGTGAAGGCCGCTAAGGCGGCCGTCTTGTAATGCGCGAAGATCGCTAAGCCTCTTCGCCCCAATCCGGACGGATCATTCCGGCGACGCCATTGAAGGCGCCAGGCTCAAGCTCCGCCACCAGCAGGCGCGCCGGATCGACCGGGCCGGGAAACTTCACCTGGCCCTTGGGGATCGGCTTGAAGCCGGACTTGCCGTAATAGGGCGCGTCGCCGACCAGCACCACCAACTTGTGACCGCCGGCCTTGGCGTCCTGCAGCGCGCGGGCGATCAGCGCCGCGCCGATGCCGCGCTCGCGGAACGGCGGTTCGATGGTCAGCGGGCCGAGCAGCAGGGCGGGCGTCTCGCCGATGCAGATCGGTGTCAGCCGCACCGAGCCGACCATGAGCGAGCCGATGCGCGCGGTGAACGACAGCGCGAGCACATGACCGCGCCCCTCGCGGATGCGATAGGCGCTGCGCGCATAGCGGCCGGGGCCGAAGGTGCGCTCGTGCAGCCGCTCGATCGCCTCCGCATCGTCGGCGGTTTCCGGCAGGATGGTGAGGGAAAGTTCGCTCATAACCTCGAATGGCGGCGGACACTTGCCCGCTCCGGTCCCAAGCCCCGGTGCCGCTTAGCACCCCGCCCGATTCTGGTCCATCGCCGGTGGCATTCCGCGCCACAACCGCCTAAATGGGGTTCAGTCACAGCGGAGGATTTCGGCATGGGACTTCTGGTCGACGGCGTCTGGCAGCAGGACGGGGTGCGCACCAAGGACGGCCAGTTCATCCGTCCGACCTCGCGCTACCGCAACTGGGTCACCCCCGACGGCAGCGCCGGCCCGACGGGCGACGGCGGTTTTGTTGCCGAGAGCGGCCGCTACCACCTCTACGTCTCGCTATCCTGCCCGTGGGCGCACCGCACCGTCATCTTCCGCAAGCTGAAGGGGCTGGAGAACGTCATCTCGATGTCGACGGTGTCGCCCGACATGCTGCAGGACGGCTGGACCTTCGATAAAGCCACCGGATCGAGCGGCGATTCCGTCAACGGCATGAGCAAGCTCAGTGAAATCTATCTGCTCGCCGATCCGCAATATACCGGGCGGGTCAGCGTGCCGGTACTGTGGGACAAGCAGCGCAAGACGATCGTCAACAATGAGTCCTCTGAAATCATTCGCATGTTCAACACGGCGTTCGACGCCCTCACCAATGTGCACACCGACTACTATCCCGAGCCGCTGCGCGCCGAGATCGACCGGCTCAATGACATGATCTATCCGAACGTCAACAACGGCGTCTATCGTGCCGGCTTTGCCACCTCGCAGGGTCCCTACGAGGAAGCCTTCCGCAACGTGTTCGACACGCTCGACGAGCTCGAGCAGATCCTGGCGACGAAGCGCTACCTGACCGGCCCGGCAATCACCGAAGCCGACTGGCGGCTGTTCTGCACGCTGATCCGCTTCGATGCGGTCTATTACTCGCACTTCAAATGCAACTGGCGGCACATCTACGAATACCCGAACCTGTCGAACTATCTGCGAGACCTCTATCAGGTGCCGGGTGTGGCCGAGACCACCAGCCTGGAGCAGATCAAGCGCCACTATTACGGCAGCCAGCGACAGGTGAATCCGACCGGCATCGTGCCGGTGGGCCCGCAGCTCGACTTCTCCGCACCGCACGATCGGGCACGGCTGGGGTAAGCCGCATCGCCGTCATGGCCCCGGCATGACGGCGGTGTTTGCAGCGCCGCTTTGCATCCTCAACAGCAACATGGCCGGGACATCGCCCGGCCATGTTGCAGCTCTGCCGTCGGAACGCGGCGTCATCCGCCGATATCTTTCTTCTTCTGCAGATATTCCTCGCGATTGATCTCGCCGCGCGCGTAGCGTTCCTCGAGCACGTCGAGGCCGGTCGAGCGGCGCATCGGCATTTGGCTGCCGCCGGTGCCGGTCATCGAACGCACCAGCCAGATCACACCGACGACGATGGCAATAAGGATGAGCGCCCAGACGATCATGTGAATCGCTCCGTAGCCACCGTAACCCCAGCCTCCCATCATGCCCCAATGCGGTCCGTATCCGTATCCCATGATCATTGCTCCGGCTGGAAGTAGCCATTATGGCGGTTGACTTCGAGGCGCTGCACCAGCGCGTCCTTGTCCTTGGTGACGATCTCGGCGACGATGGTGTCGTCGTCCTTCTCCTTCACCTCGCCGACTTTCAGGTAGCGATTGCGCATGGTGCGCTCGAGATAATTCTTCACGTCGTCGGCGGAGAGATTGAGATTGCCCCGGTTGCCATGATAGCCGGGGCCATACCCGCCCATCATGCCGTGACCGTAGCCGCGGCCCATCATGTAACCGGGACCGTGGCCGTAACCGCCCATCATGCCCGGCCCCATCATCCAGCCGTGACCGTAGCCGGGGCCCATCATGTAACCGGGACCGTAGCCACCCATCATGCCGGGACCCATCATGTAGCCGGGACCATAGCCACCCATCATGCCGTAGCCCGGGCCATAGCCGGGGCCATAGGGCTGGGCCGTCGCCGGAGCGGCGAAACCAAACGCCGCGGCGGCCACGCCGACGGCCAGTACGGTGTAGAAGCGGTTGCGCATTGCTGGACTCCTGAGGATTGGCCCCCTGCGGAAACGCGTCCGCCCCAAGATCGTCAAATCTTTGACCTGCGCCCTGGTTTCTGCAAGGCGCGTAGTTGCCGCTCCGGCCAGGACCGTAACAGGGCTGTAGCTTTTGCAGCCGGTTGCATGGCTGCGGAAACGGCGCCGATCGCTGCAAAGGCAGCGGCAGCCAGTGGACCCTTGCGCATGGCGAGAACTCCACAACAGTGATAGTCGCGCCCGGAGGTCGTTTAGCCGGGCGCGCGGCGGTCGCATTGAGAAAGATCAAGCCGCGCCGAGGCCGATGCGACCGCGATCACGCACCGGCGTTATCACGGGATGTCCCTCACCACAGCTCGCTCACCGCGCCGCCGCCGACCACCTCCGCGATACGCGCGCGGGTGGCGCGGCCGACATCCTCCGGCAAGGCATCGAGCGCAAAGAAACCGTGGTCGACGATCTCCCGGTTGGGCAGCGGCGGGGAGTCCTGCAGGAATTCGCGCACCACGAACAGCGCCACGTGGTCCCGGCGCGAGACGCGCTTGTTGAAGAACATGCCGAACAGCTGCGGCGGGCCGGTGAACCGGATGTTGCCCTCTTCCTCGAGCTCTCGCGCCAGCGCGGCGAGCAGGGTCTCGCCGGTCTCTACCCCGCCGCCGGGCAGGTGCCAGCCGTCGACATAGGAGTGCTTGACCAGGAAGACGCGCCCCGAGCCATCGATCACCAGCGCGCGTGCGCCCAGCGTCGTTGGCCGCGACCAGCGCCAGTAGAAATGCATCACGCGGCGAACGACCGGCTCGAACTTGCGGCGCAGTGGCGACAGGCGCATGTCTCTCATCCGGCAAGGTCGGGTAAGTAGGGATTTCTCGCAGCCGGGACAAAAGGTAACAATGGAACCTTGGTGTAAATAGGATACTTCTAATATATAGAATGCCTCCTGCGGCCGACTCCAGAGGATTCCCGTGAAGCGATTTTCCGACCTGACCGAGCAGGAGGTGCTGGCCCTCGCCATCACCAATGAGGAGGAGGACAGCCGCATCTATCGCGGCTTCGCCGAAGGCCTGCGCGAGCAGTTTCCGTCCTCGGCCAAGGTGTTCGACGAGATGGCGGAGGAGGAGGTCACCCACCGCACCCGGCTGTTCGATCTCTATCGCGAGAAGTTCGGCGACTACCTGCCGTTGATCCGCCGCCAGGACGTGAAGGGCTTCATCCGCGCACGCGCGCCGCTGTGGCTGATGCGCCCGCTGCGACTCGACGAGGTGCGCAAATATGCCGAGACCATGGAATACGAGGCCGAGCGCTTCTACCGCAAGGCGGCGGAGAACGCGCGCGACGCCTCGGTGCGGCAGTTGCTGATCGAGCTGGCCGAGGCGGAGGCCGATCACGAGCATCTGGCCGGCAAATTCTCGAAGGAAATTCTCACGCCGACTGCGCGCGAGACCGAGGACGAGACGGCGCGGCGCATCTTCGTGCTGCAGTACGTGCAGCCGGGCCTGGCAGGACTGATGGACGGCTCGGTTTCCACGCTGGCGCCGTTGTTCGCCGCGGCCTTTGCTACCCACAATACCTGGGCGACTTTCCTGGTCGGCCTCGCCGCCTCCATCGGCGCCGGCATTTCCATGGGCTTCGCGGAAGCGCTGTCGGACGATGGCTCGCTCACCGGTCGCGGCACGCCGTGGATCCGCGGCACGGTGTGCGGCCTCATGACCACCATCGGCGGGATCGGCCACACGCTGCCCTATCTGATCCCGCATTTCTGGACAGCGACGACCATCGCGATCGTCGTGGTCATCATCGAACTGTGGGCTATATCCTGGATCCGCACGCGCTACATGGACACACCTTTCCTGCAGGCCGCATTCCAGGTGGTGGTCGGTGGCGTGCTGGTATTCCTGGCCGGAATAATTATCGGGAGCGCATAGCGTTCCCGTCACATCACCGGGCCGCGCGTAGCGCAGGTCCCGGTGATCCCGATAAGGTAGGCACGGCCCTCGCTCCTCATCAGGATGGCCGGGCCTGCCCCGGCCATGACAAACAACGTGTTCACCCTCGCCCATCTCTCAGATCCGCATCTGGCGCCGCTGCCGCGGCCGGGCTGGCGCGAATTGCTGGGCAAGCGCGCCACCGGCTATATCAACTGGCGGCGCAAGCGCCGCTTTGTGCATGACGCCCACGTGCTGGCCAGGATCGTCGCCGACGTAGAGGCGCAGGGCGCTGATCACATCGCGGTCACCGGGGACATCGCCAATATCGCACTACGGGAAGAATTCGCCCGCGGGCGCCGATGGCTTGACCGCCTCGGCACGCCGCGCGACGTCAGCTTCGTGCCCGGCAATCACGACATCTATGTGCCGGAGGCGGCGAACCTCGCCCTCCACGCCTGGGGCGCGCACATGGCCGGCGATGACGGCGCCAGCGGGTTTCCGTATCTGCGCCGGCGCGGCCCGGTTGCCCTGATCGGCCTGTCGAGCGGCGTGCCGACCGCACCGTTTCTCGCCACCGGCCGGCTCGGTGCGCCGCAGCTCGCACGGCTTGCCGCGCTGCTCGACGCGGCGAAGGATGAAGGACGGTTCCGCATCGTGCTGATCCACCATCCGCCGGTGAGCGAGGCCGCGCGCCACAAGCTGCTGCGCGACGCGCACGCGCTGATGCAGGTGATCGCCGCAAACGGCGCCGAGCTGCTGCTGCACGGCCACGACCATCTGGCCATGCTTAACTGGCTGGACGGACCGGCAGACACGCGCGTGCCGGCGGTGGGCGTGCCGTCGGCGTCTGCCGCGCCGGAAACAAGCAGGGACGCCGCCGCCTACAATCTCTACAGCATCGATGGTGCGGCCGGCGCGTGGCGCTGTGAAGCGATCTCGCGCGGCATCGCGCGGGGCGGGAACGTGGTCGAGCAGAAACGAATGTTGCTGATCGGTCAGGGTTGACTAAGCAGCGCCAGGATGAACAGCACGGCGATGCCGGCGATCAGCCCGTAGATGAAGGTGCCGATGGCGCGCCGGCGCCGGCGCCGCCGCTCGAGGCGGAGAACCCTTTGCGCCACCACATTGCCCATTGCGGCATCGCCGGCGAGCGCGCGCTCGCGCTCGACCAGACGGCGGGCGACATAGCGGGTGACCGCCTGCACGAGCTCCGGCACCTCGTAGGATTCAGCCAGCACCGTGCGGCCGTAACGGGTGTCCTGTACGAAACGGTATTGCCGCTTGTCGCGGCCCATCTCGACATGAGCGATGACGTCGACCCACAGTCGCGGCACGTCGCCCCGGCTGACGCCGCGGTCGAACAGTTCGACCTCCGCAGGGACATCCTTGAACAGCGGATCGAGCGCGTCATTGAGCAGTTCCAGCCGCGCCACCTCGGCGTCGCGCAGGTCGACGACCACGCCGGAGCGCTCGGCCGCTTCGATGCGCGCCTCGCGCACCGCGTCCTTCAGCTCATGCGGCGCCTCGACCTGCTCGGCCTCGGCTTTTCTGCTGCGTCCCCACATAAGGTAAATTTAGCAAGCTATCGGTCCCGGCGCAAAGCAAAAAAGCTTGGCTTTTCAAGGGTGTCTGCGGTTAACGGGGAACCACGCCGTAGGGTGCCGCCCAGTCCAGCCCCTCCTCGGTGCGCCCGCGCGGCCGGTACTCGGCACCGATCCAGCCCCGGTAGCCGAGCCGGTCGACCGCGGCGAACACGCCCGGGAAATTGACCTCGCCCTCGTCCGGCTCGTGCCGGTCCGGCACCGAGCCGCATTGCAGATGACCGATGACGGCGAGGTATTGCTCCAGCCGGCGGATGAGATCGCCGCCGACGATCTGCGCGTGATAGAAATCGAACTGCATGCGCAGATTGGGCCGGCCCACCTTGGCAATGACGGCGGCGGCGTGCTCGACGTGATTGAGAAAATAATTTGGCCGGTCGCGGCCGTTGATGGGTTCGATCAGCAGCGTGACGTTCGTCTTCGCCGCCAGGTCGGCGACGCGCGCGAGGTTGTCGACATAGACGCGTTCCGCCGCCGGTCGCTGCTCGGCGGCCACCATGCCGGCCAGGCAATGTACGGCGCTGCCGCCGATCGCCGTGACATAATCGAGTGCGCGGGCAAACATCGTCTGCCACTCCTGTTCACGCCCCGGCACGGCGGCGAGGCCGAACTCGCCATCGCGCCCGCTCGGTGGTGTGTTGACGCCAAGCATGGTGAGCTTGTTGCGCGCGATCGCCGCCTTCACCTCGGAGGCCGGCACGTCATAGGGAAACTGGAGCTCGATGGCCTGGAAGCCGGCGGCCGCGGCGGCGTCGATGCGTTCAGGCAGAGCGCGGTCGGTGAACAGGTAGCCGAGATTGGCGGCAAAACGCGGCATGGTGAGCCTCAGGATCGTCCCTTGCGCGCGAGCGCGCGTCCGTATTGATTAGCCGCCCGTCCCGCCTGACGCCACCCCAGGAAAAGCTCGATGTCCGCCAACGCCGCCTTCCACGTCGCCGTACTGCCGGGCGACGGCATCGGCCCCGAAGTGATGCAGCCAGCGCTGAACCTGCTCGATCGGGTAGCGCAATCGACACCGGGCCTCGATTTACGATTTACGGAAGCGCCCGCGGGCGCCGGTCACTACAAGGAGACTGGCAAGTCGATGCCGGAGTCGACGGTCAAGCTCTGCGAGAAGGCCGACGCCATTCTGCTCGGCGCCTGCGGACTGCCCAGCGTGCGTTATCCCGACAACACCGAGATCATGCCGCAGGTGGAGCTGCGGTTCATCTTCGATCTCTATGCCGGCGTGCGTCCGGCGCGGCTGATCCCCGGCGTGCCCAGCCCGATCGTCGGTGCACACGAGCACGGCATCGATTTCGTTCTCATTCGCGAGTCAACGGAAGGCCTGTTCGCCTCCATGGGCAAGGGCGTGGTCACCAAGGACGACGCGCGCGAGACGCTGGTGATCACGCGCAAGACCAGCGAGCGGCTGTTCGACTTCTCGCTAAGGCTGGCCGAGCGGCGCAAGGCCCGCGGCCGGCCGGGCCTCGTCACCTGCGTCGACAAGGCCAATGCATTCAAGGCCTATGCTTTCTTCCGCGACATCTTCGACGAGCGCGCCAAAACCTTTCCGGACGTTGCGACCGACCGCGTCTATGTCGACGCCTGCGCCGCCATGATGGTGCGCCGGCCGTGGGACTTCGATGTGATGGTCATGGAGAACATGTTCGGCGACATTCTCTCCGACCTCGCCGCCGGTCTGATCGGCGGCCTCGGCATGGCGCCATCGGCCGACATCGGCGACAGCCATGCCGTGTTCCAGCCCTGCCACGGCACCGCCCCCGACATCATGGGGCAAGGCAAGGCCAACCCGACGGCGATGATCCTGTCGGCGGCGATGATGCTGGATTGGCTGGCCGACAAGCACGACCATCGGCCGGCGGCGGAGGCCGCGCAACGCATCGAGCGCGCGGTCGACAAGGCCTATGAAAGCGGCATCACGCCGATGGAATTCGGCGGCAAGGACGGCACAAATGCAATCGCCGGCGCCGTGTCGAAAGCGCTGGGTTAGGATACCAGGAGGCCACCGCGCTGTTTTCGATTTGCGCACTCGACAGGGAGAATCCGCGGTTTCACCGCAAGGAACCGGCCACGCAGGCTAATACTGCCCCTTCGGCTCCAGGCCGAAGACGTACTGCCCGTACATGGCGCCGACCACGTCCCAGTTGACGCTGATATGGGCGGCGGCGGCATGAACGTCGCGCCAGAAGCGCTGCAGCGGATGCTGCAGCCCGAGCCCGGCGCCGCCAGCCGCGGCGAACAAGGCATCTACCGCCTGCACCGACAGCCTTGAGGCAAACGAATGGTTGCGCCGGTTGCGCAGCCGCAGGTCCATCGCGGGCGCGGCGCTGGCGGCGAGCGCCTCCGTCTCCTTCAGGTCGCGATGCAGCAGCAGTTCGGCGGCATCGATGCAGGCGGCAGCTTCGCCAACCCGCATCTGCACGGCGGTAAAATCGGCCATGCTGTTGCCGCCGCCGGCCACCGCGCCGCGCGTCCTGCGCTCCTTCACCTGCTCGACGAAGACCTGTAGCGCGCCGCGCGCCATGCCGATCTGCGGCGCCACCAGGCAGGACGGCACCACGGCGAGGAATGGCTGGCGGTAGATCGGATTGCGGTTGACCTGCGCGCCCGGCGGATTACCGACCAGCAGATCGGGAATGTTGACCGTGCAATGATACGGCACGAAGGCGTCGTCGATGATGAAGCTCTTGCTGCCGGTGCCGGCGAGCCCCATGGTAAACCAGTCGTCGTCGATGGCGACGTCGCGCCGGGGCAAGAAGAAAAAGCCGGGCACCTTGCCGCCGTCGGCGCGTGGCAGGTGCCCCGATACGATGGCCCAGTCGCAATTGTCGCAGCCGCTGGCGAAGCCCCAGCGGCCGGACACACGGTAACCGCCGTCGACCGGCTCGGCCTTGCCGGTCGGTGCATAGGACACCGCGGCGATGGCGTCGCGGTTGTCGTCCCAGATGTCGTGCTGCAGCTGCAACGGCATGCCGGCGAACATCCAGGGATGCACCGCGCCCAGCGAATAGACCCAGCCAGTGGAGCCGTCGCCGGCGCTGATGGTGGCGACCACATCAACGAAGACGTCATAGCCATATTCGAAGCCGTCGAACGCTTCCGGCTGCATGACGCGGAACAGCCCGGCCTCGCGCATGGCCGCGATCAGCTCCGGCGAGACCGTCCGGTTGCGCTCGGTTTCCAGCGCATGTGCACGCGCAAGTTCGGCGATCTTGTCCGCGCGCGCAACGAGCTCCGCCGGGCTCGGCTTTGCCGCGGCTTGCAACGCCGGCTCGTTGCCAAAGGCGACCGCCATGGCGTGCCTCCCTGTTGGGCGAGGCAGTAAGGCATCCCCCTGCAGGCGGCGCAAGATGCGCCAGACTTGTCGCGCTAGGAGGATTGCAGCCCGGTGAACTCGGCGATCGCGTTGAGGAAGGCGTCCGGCTGCTCCAGCGGCGGACAATGGCCGCAGCCCGCCAGCTCCACGTATTTCGCGCCCGCCACCTTCTGCACGATCATCTTGTTGAGTTCCGGCGGCGTCGCCTGGTCGAGTTCGCCGGCGATCACCAGCGTCGGCACGCGCAGGTGATGCAGCAGGGGCGTAAGATCGGTCTCCTGCAGGACGCGGCAGGCGTCCTGGAATGCCTTGGGGTCGATGCCAAGCAAAACCTCCTTGCGCTGCTCGACCGCTTCCGGATGCGCCTGCAGATAGGCCGGCGAATGCACACGCTTGGCGGCAATCTCGGCCACCGCGCCGAGACCGCCTTCGGCGACCTTGTCGGCCATCACCGCGAAGGCCTGCCGGCCCTCGGGCGGGAAACACGCCGCGGCATCGCTGATCACCAGCTTGGCAATGCGCTCGGGGTGGGCAATCGCAAAGGCCAGCGCCACCGTGCCGCCGAAACCGTTGCCGAGCAGCATGGCTTCGTTGCCGATGCCGAATTCGTCGAAGCCGTCCTCGATCATCGCCACATAGGCGTCCATCAGCGCAAGCACAGGCGGCTGCGAGCCGTGGAACCCGGGCAGGTTGATCAGCGTCACCCGGAACTTGGCCGCGAGCTGCTCAAGCACCGGATCGAAGGCGTGTCGGTCGGCGAGCAGAGAATGCAGCATCACCAGATCGCGACCCTTGCCGGCGCGCACCGCGGTGAGCGCACCGTGGCCTGCGGTCAATTGTTCAAGTTGCATGGATTGTCCTTACCGAAGCGGATGGTCGAGACTATCAGGGCGATTGTGACGGAGCACCCTCAGTTGCGGAAATCGCGGTGCGCCAGTTGCGGGAAAGGCGCCGACAAAACAACACAAGCCTCGCCTTGGTTTCCTTCCTGTGCAAATATTGCGGCGGGGAACACCGATCAAAAACGGGCGGTGGCCCACCGACGTCGATATCGGCGCTGGGCGGGCCCGTCGCAAGATGCGGCGGCAAATTGGCCGGCCCCGCGAGCAGAAACAGGGAGGAGACCCAATGTCCATACATACAAGGAAGTTCTGGCCGGTGACGGCGCTGACGGTCGGGCTGGCCGCGCTGGCGCTGAACAGCGGCGGCGCGGCGGCGCAGACCTACGGCTTCGCGACCTTGCCGGCGGGCACGCTCAACTACCGCACGGCATCGGCTATCGCCAAGGTGCTGAAGGAAAAGGCCGGCATGAACGTATTGGTGCAGCCGACCGCCGGCGACCAGGTGATCGTGCCGATGGTCGGAAGTGGCGAGGCCAATATCGGCATCAGCAACGCCATGGAGGTGCATAACGGCGCCGCACAGGGCGTCAAGGACCTGCGCATCATCGGCGCGGCCCACGCCCTGCGCGTCGGCTTCTTCGTTTCCAAGAAGAGCGGCATGACCAAGGTCGCCGACCTCAAGGGCAAGCGCGTGCCGACCGGCTTCTCCGCCATGCGGGCGCTTGAGCCGGCCGTGCGCGCGATTCTGGCGACCGCCGGCCTGACCGAAAAAGACATCAAGCCGGTGCTGGTACCCAACGTGATCCGCAGCGCCAACGACTTCGCCAACGGCGCGGCGGATTCGTTCTTCTTCGCTTTTGGCGCGCCCAAGGTGCGCGAGGTTGACGCCACTGTCGGCGGTATCCGCATGGTCGAAGTCAATGCCGACGGCATGGACGCCGCCCGCAAGATCATGAGGTGGGGCTATCTCAACACGGTTAAACCGGGGCCGGCCTTTGTCGGCGTCGACAAGCCGATACAGGTGTACAGTTTCGACAACCTGCTGTTCACCAGCGCCAAGACCCCCGACGATTTCGTCTACAAGGTGCTCGACACTTTGTTCAAGAACAAGAAGGATCTGGTCTCGGTGCAGCCGGTGCTCGGCGAGTTTTCGCCGCAGTTCGCCTACAAGAAGTACGACGTGCCCTATCATCCGGGCGCGTTGAAGTATTTCAAAGAGCATAACATCCAGCCTGCGGCATTGCAGTGAGCGAACCGCGACTAGTGCCGGACGTGGCGGCCCCCGCGCCGCCCACGTCCGGCCCGGTTGCGCTGTGGACGGACATCCTGCAAGGCCTGCTGATCGCCTGCGTGGTCGGCTGGGTACTCGATCTGCCGCGGCGCTTTTTCGGCCTGGCGTTCTATACCGAGCAGCTGCTGGCGGTGTGCCTGGGGCTGGGGCTGGCGCTCACCTTCATCGCCGGCAAGCCGCGCCAGCCGGCGCGCTTCGACTGGAGCGGCGCCATCACCTGCGTCGTCATCCTCGCCTACGTCGCCTCGCAGTACCCGGACTTTTCCTGGGCGGCGGTAGCCGGCCTGGCGCTGGCGATCGTTTGGACCGTCCTCGGCAGCCGCATCTGGGCCATCCGCTGGTTCGACTGGATCGGCGCCGGCGCCTCGCTCGTCATCTGCGCCTATATCGCCTACCGCTACCAGGGGCTCACCTATGAGATCGCCATGCTGCCGACCGAGGGCGTGGTCGGCAGCGCCATCCTGCTGCTGCTGGTGCTGGAAGCCACCCGCCGCACCTCGGGCGCCGTGCTGGTCGCCATCATCCTGATCCTGTCGGCGTATGTGTTCATCGGGCCGCACATGCCCGGCTCCTTTGCCACCCGGCCGGTGGCACCGGCGCGGCTGCTCGTCTATCTCGGTCTCGATACCAACGGCATGATCGGCATCATTTTGTCAGTGGCGGTGCTGATCGTCGTCCCCTTCACGCTGATGGGACAGGTGCTCGGCCGCACCGGTGGCGCCGCCTATTTCGCCGACCTCGCCATGTCCGCGATGGGCCGCTACCGCGGCGGCGCCGCCAAGATCGCCGTGGTCGGCTCCTCGCTGTTCGGCATGATCTCCGGCGCGGCAGTGAGCAATGTGGTCGCCGTCGGCATCGTCACCATTCCGCTGATGTCGCGCTCCGGCTTTTCGCCGACAAGGGCGGCGGCCATCGAATCGGTCGGCTCGACCGGCGGACAATTGATGCCACCCGTCATGGGCGCAGCCGCCTTCATCATGGCCGAATTCCTGCAGGTGCCCTACGGCACCGTGGTCATCGCCGCCATCATCCCGGCGGTGCTCTACTACGCCGCACTGTTCATGCATGTCGACCTGGAGGCGGCCAAGCAGCGCATCGGCGCCGCCCAGGTCGAGGACATGCCCAGGTTCAGCGAAGTGCTGAAATCGGGCTGGCACTTCCCGATTCCCCTGGCCTTCCTGGTCATCACCATCGCCTATCCGGAAATCTTCCAGGTTCCGATCGAGCGCGCCGCTGTCTACGCCACCGGCATCCTGATCGTCCTCAGCATGACATTCGGCTATCGCGGCCACCGGGTGAGCCCGCGGCAGATGCTGCGCGCGGTGCTCGACACCGGTCGCGCCGCGCTCGACATCGTGCTGATCGGCGCCGCCGCCGGCATGGTGGTCGGCGCGCTCAGCGTGTCCGGCATTTCCTTCGGGCTCACGCTGCAACTGATCGAGCTCTCGGGCGGCAGCCTGTTCGTGCTGTTGCTGCTCACCGCCCTTATCAGCATCATCCTCGGCATGGGCATGCCGACGGTCAGCGTCTACGTGCTCACCGCCACGCTGCTGGCCCCCTCGCTGGTCAAGCTCGGCGTGGTGCCGATGGCGGCGCACATGTACGTCATGTATTTCGGCATGCTGTCGATGATCACGCCGCCGGTGGCGATCGCGGCCTACGCGGCGGCCAATATCGCGCGTACTTCGGGCTGGACCACCGGCTGGCACGCGGTGATCGTCGGCTGGAGCACCTTCTTCATCCCGTTCCTGTTCGTGCTGGAGCCGAGCCTGCTGATGGAAGGCAGCACCGGCCTGATCGCCTGGCAGTTCACCCGCAACGTCATCGGCATCTTCGTCGGCACGGCCGGCATCGTCGGCTTTGCCTTCGGGGCGATGACATTGCCAATGCGGATCGCATTCGGCGCGGCTGCGCTGACCATCCTGGTGCCGCCGCACGCCTTTCCCGGCGCCGACATGCTCGACTGGATCGGCTTGGCAGCCGCGGCCGCCCTGCTTGCAACCAACTACCTGCAGAGCCGCGCCGGAAAGCAAACGGCCGCACCCGGTGCGGCGCGGCCGTAATCTCCAATTCGTGGCGCTGATGTTTACCGGTCCTCGCGCCAGATGCCGAGCGCTTCCTGCGCCGGCCGGTCGGAGATCGAGAAAAGAATCGCGTCCTCGCCGCCAATTTCATGGTGGTAGCGCTTCCACGGTGGCACCACGAACACGTCGTTGACCTTCCAGTCCAACGGTTTGCCGTCGATCACCGTGGTGCCCTTGCCTTCGGCGACTGCGAATATCGTGCCGTCGGTCGAGCGGTAGGGCTCGCCCTTGAAGCCCTTGGGCAGCAGCGCGAGATAGGCGCCCATGGTCGGCAGCACCGGTCCGCCGTTGACCGGGTTGGCATAGCGCACGCGCGCGCCGTGGCGCTTGTCGACGTCGCCGGTCTTCTTCAGGCGCTCGAGGATCGGCCGCATCCTGCCGTAAGGGTAGTTGATCACCGGGCTGCGGTTCTGCGCCGCCGGCATGCCGTCGGGCAGCACGCCCATGGCGAAGCGCTCGAACGAATCGCCGTCCTCGTGGTTGGTCTTCTGCATGCGCTCGTCGAAGTGCTCGGCGAACGACGTTTCGAAATGATTGATCGTCGGCATGTCGAGCACGTCGAGCCACATTACCGGCTGCTTGCCGGGATTGCCGTGATCGTGCGGCGCCCAGTTGGCGGTGATGATGAAGTCGCCGTGCCTCATCATCGACTTCTCGCCTTCGACCGCAGTGTAGGCGCCGTCGCCTTCCAGCACGAAGCGGATGGCGGAGGCGACGTGGCGGTGCACGTCGGCGATCTCGCCCGGCATGATCAGCTGGATACCGGCGAACAGCGAATTGGTGACCCGCGACTTGCCGGGCATGCCGGGGTTTTCCAGCACGAGCACGCGGCGCTCGGCCTCCTCGGCGGTGATCACCTCGCCGGCTTCGAGCATCAGCTTCTTGACGTCGTCGAACTTCCACAGCGCCGGCTGACAGTGGGTCTTCGGTTCCGCTGTTACCAGATCCTTGAGCACCTCCCACAGCGGCGCCATGTTGTACTTGGCGGCCTTGTCATAATAGGCCTGCCTGGCGGCCTGAAGATTGTGCTTGCTGTCGGCAGTTGGGGCGGCGACCGCCATGGTGTTTCTCCATCTCAACTGATAGTTGGATTTGTAACCAGTATAGCGAATGGCCCGGCCGCCGGAAATGGCAGATTCAGCCGCGTTCTCTGCCATTCACTTAGGTATTATCCGCGTTTCCGTCCAGCAGTGTCATAATATCTTGGCCCTCGGGCGGCGGAACCGGAATGACACCCGCCCGCGTTCGTGAGTGGATTGCGCACCCTGAGCGGCGCACGCTTGAGCCAGCGCCTGAACCGACGGAGACGACATGGCCGCGCCCAGCCAGGGACACTAGCGCGCGGGTACCTTCGGCATCAGCAAATAGCTGGCGCGCGAGCCCCCGGTATAAATAACGTTGACGCCGTCAAACACGGCAGCGGGCCGGTCGGCGGGGTCGTTGTGCAGAAAAATCCCCGAACCTTTCATGAGGCCCTGTGCATCAGGCCGTTCAAAATCCTTGCCGGCGATGGTGAGCGCGAGCCGGTATCCGGCTGGCACCACGATGGATGTCGGCCAGATCTCAACATCGACTTCATAAATCTTGCCGGGCTCAACCGGCAAACGCTCGTCATGCGTATGATAAGGCTTATAAGGCCGCGACCGTTGCGGATCGGTCTTGCGGTGCGAGACGCGAAGCCAGCCTTGCGAAACCGGAGCCATCGGGTCATTAGCGCCGACGAAGGTTACTTCGCCGCCATTCGGATCAAACAGGCGCAACGTCAAGAAGAGATCGATATCGTGGCCAGACGTTGAAACGAAGATCTTCGCGGCGACCGGGCCCGTGAACTCCGTATCTGCATCGATCGGTGCGCTCTGCAGAGTCACACCCGCACTGAAGGCTTCATATTCCGCTTTATGGTCCGCAGCCGGAATGTCAGGCGACAGCTCGCTGGCGCCGCCATCCAGATAGTAACGGGTCCACCGGGTGCGAGCGAGCGGCCATTCATTTTCGTGCCGGCGCGTGGAACCGCGCGGATCACGAATTGTGAGGATGACCGGCGGCTGGTCCTCCCAGCCATTGTTCTCGCCTTTGAGAAAATGGCCGAAAAATTTCATCTGCAGCGCCACCGCCTCCGGCAGGTACATCGATGCGAAATGAGTATCGGTATGCATTTCCAACCATTTGTGGCGCGAAGCAGCGCGTTCAAAGCCTTCGACATTGCCACGTAAATGCAAGCCGAGCCCGCCCCAATTGCCTGCGGACAGAAGCGGGACTTCAATTCGCTCCGCGACCGGTGTCCGCAGCTTGAAATAGGCGTCGTCCAAAGGATGCTGCAGACCGGCCTCGTATACGTTTGCCAGGTTGCCGGATAGCAATTCCGAACCAAGCGCAGCGCCGGTCGATACCTCGCCGGTGAAACGGTCCCTGTAGGGTGTTGCGGCATTGCCATTCTGGTTGGTGGCGATCTGGGTGTCCCACAAAAGCTTCAGGAAGAACGACGAATAGATGCCACCGTGCCGGTAAAAGTCCCGATAGTGATCGAACATACCCTCCCAGGGAATAATCGCCTTCAAATGCGGTGGCTGAAGCGCTGCGACCTGCCACTGCTTGATCGCAAGATATGAGACACCCAGCAGTCCCACATTGCCGTTCGACCACGGTTGGGTGCCTGCCCATTCGATGGCATCGTGGTATTCGCGCGTCTGCAACGGTGCCATCATTTCGTAAAAACCGGGCGACTTTCCGGTACCGCGTGCATCGACCACGACGACGGCATAGCCGGCCGGCACCCAACGCTCCGGATCCGGCACTTCCCAAGTCAGGTATTTTCCGGTCGAACCATCGCGGACCACCTCGGGATGATCGCGCAGGACAAAGTCCCAGTAGCGCTTGAAATCGACGGCAACGTCGGAATCCTTGCCATAGGGAGTGAACACGACAATGGCGGGGACGGCGTCGTCTTGCTTGGGACGAAAAATGTTGCAGTAAACCAGGTGACCGTCGGCAAGCCGGATCGGCACATCTTTCTCAATGAGGATGTCACCATCCTCAATGACTGCGGCAGCCTTGAACTCTTGCATATATCGCCCGCACTGGTCGCATCCCGGCTTGCGGTTAAGACCCTAGTTATTGACCGAACCGCCGTCGACCACGATCGATTGGCCGGTGACGAAATCGCTGTCGCTCGAGGCCAGGAACACCAGTGTGCCGAGCAGGTCTTCCGGATAGGCGTCGCGCTTGAAGGCGCGGCTGTTGCGCACCGGAATGCGCTCCTCCTCCACATGCGTCGCGTTGGCAAGCCCGGTGTCGCTGAGGATATAGCCGGGCGACAGCGAATTGACCGCGATGCCGTACTGGCCGAGTTCGCGCGACAGCGAGCGGGTAAAGGCGAGCATGGCGCCCTTGCTCGTCACGTAGGGCAGCATGCGCGGCACGCCCTTGTAGGCGGCGCCGGAAGCGATGTTGATAATCTTGCCGGAGCGCCGCTCCATCATGTGCGGGGCAACGTGGCGCACCATCAACCAGGGCCCGCGCACATTGATTGCCATCACCTTGTCCCAGATCTCGATGTCCCATTCGTTGAAATCGCGCGGCTTCAGCGTCGCGTAGAGCGCGGCATTGTTGACCAGGATGTCGATCTGGCCGAAGCGCTTGATCGTCTCCGCCACCAGGGTCTTGACCGCCTTCTCGTCGCTGACGTCGAACCTGGCGTGGGCGACGGAGTCGGACCCGCAGCGGCCGGCGATCTCATTGGCCAGCGCCTTGCCGTCGGCGATGTCGGCGATCATCACCCGCGCGCCTTCGGCGGCGAGTGCCTGCGAATAGTGGCGGCCGATGCCCTTGGCTCCGCCGGTGACGATCGCGGTTTTTCCGGTAAGCCTTGGCATGCTCGCCTCCTCGCCCAGCGGTCATTGTGGGCTTGTCCCGCCCGTTCACCCGTTTATGGTTTCGATCCGGCAAAAACGCAAATGTCCGCGGCGATCGCGGGCACGAAGGGGGAGACATGGCGCGCGACACCGCCGACCGGCTGGCCATCCGCGATCTGATCGAGAACTGGGTGCTGTGGCGCGACGCCCGGCAGTGGGACCGTTTCCGCACTGTCTGGCACAAGGACGGTCAGATGTGGGCGACCTGGTTCCAGGGCAGCTATGAGGAGTTCATCCGCGTCAGCCAGGAGGGCTACGACCGCGGCGTGCGCATCATGCACATGCTCGGCGGCATGAGCATCGACATCAAGGGCACGCGCGCCATCGCGCAGACCAAGATGACCATTTCGCAGCGCGCCGAGGTCGAGGACGTATTGTGCGACGTGGTCTGCACCGGGCGCTTCTACGACTTCATCGAGAAGCGGCGCGGGCGCTGGGGCATCGTGCTGCGGCGCCTCGCCTACGAAAAGGACCGGCTCGATCCGGTCGACCCGGCGGCCAGGCTCGAACTCGACCGGGACCTGCTCGCGCGCTTTCCGGAAGGTTACCGCCACCTCGCCTATCTGCAGACCCGCATCGGCTACAAGGTCAAGCCCGACATGCCGGGCCTCGACGGGCCGGAGCTCGATGCACTCTACGCCAGGGGCGCGGACTGGCTGAAGGGGAAGAAGTTGTAGACGCGGAAACGGCAACGCGTTCTGCTGCTCGCGAGGCGGCGAGGACGGGCTGACGGCGGGCTTGGCGTACCGGCCGCAACGTGCGAATTTCCGCTCGCGCTCGAGCCAGAAGAAACGCCAGTTTTGGGGGACATCGCGATGTCGTGGGCCGATAAATTCAATCTTCTGAATGAATTCAACATCCTGCGCCTGATCTGCGGCCTCTTCCTCATCCCGCACATCTACGCCAAATTTTTTGTGCCGGCGGCGCTCGGCTTTTTCGTCGCGGCCAAGTTCAAGCCGCCGGCGGTGTGGATGTATATCTCCTGTGCCGTGGAAACCGTGCTCGCGATCGGCCTCATTTTTGGAATCTATACCACAATTTCCGGAGCGATCGCCGCCGTCCACCTTGCCATCGCTGCAGTCGCCATCTATCGCGTCACCGGCAAGTGGCTGTGGAATATCGGTGGTTACGAATACTGCCTGTTCTGGGCGATCTGCTGCCTGGTGGTGGCGATGCACAGCTATCGCGTGGGCGGTATATGGTTCTGAGCAAAATCCTGGCACTGAAAGGAAATCCAACCGATGACTAGCGTCCTGTTTTCACCGATCACGCTGCGCGGTCTCACACTGCCCAATCGCGTGGTGGTATCGCCGATGTGCCAGTACAATTCCGATAACGGCTGCGCCAATGATTGGCACCTGATGCATCTTGGCTCGTTCTCGCTCGGCGCCGCCGGGCTGGTGATGACCGAGATGACCAACGTCAATCCGCAGGCCCGCATCTCGCCACGCTGCGCCGGGTTATGGAACGACGAGCAGGAGAAGGCGCTCAAGCGCGTACACGATTTCTGTCGGCAATACGGCATCGCCAAGCTCGGCGTGCAACTCGCCCATGCGGGACGCAAATCGCCCACCACGCCGCCGGCCGCCGGCGGCAAACCAATCCCGCCGGAGGAAGGCGGCTGGGTGCCGGAAGCGC
>Ga0210062_1000041_pt1 | contig 32706 bp, 28 predicted proteins | sample Muzzi_CordA_D2_FD_185528 | JGI IMG/M metagenome (GOLD analysis project Ga0210062, IMG submission 185528) | Wetland microbial communities from San Francisco Bay, California, USA, that impact long-term carbon sequestration - Muzzi_CordA_D2 (SPAdes) | ecosystem: Environmental > Aquatic > Marine >...
TTAATAGGTCTTGGATCACCACCTGGTGCAAATAAATCCGAATATCGAATAGCGAAATTCGAAACAATTATGAATGTCCAAAATTCAATTGACCTAAACATAGACATTGTCAACTCCTAAAACAACCTAATCAGAACTACTCCACCAACTATAAATACTACCCCCAGCATCCTCAGGCCGCTGGCAGGGTGTACCTGATACCCCAGCCAACCGAAATGGTCAAGAAAAAGGGAAGCAAACATCTGGCCGGCGATGATCAGCGACATCATTGAGGCCGCTCCCAGGCGCGGTGCCAGAACGACGGTGGAGGCAACCAGAAACGCACCGATGAAACCACCGGTCCAGATCCACCACGGGTAACGGGTGGCGGCATCACCTGACGGCCACGGAACTCTTAAAATTAAGGTATAGACAGCAAGCACGATGGTCCCTACCGCAAATGAGATGGTTGCGGTCAAAATTGCCGAACGACTCCAGAGATTCAGCTGGGTGTTGATGCCGGCCTGGGTGGGTAAACAAAATCCGGCGACAAAGGCAAGTAGAATAAACGGCCAAAGCAGGGGCATCCAATTGTTTCCTTTCCCGATAATTTCTCCGCCCAATAACAGGCTAAGGGATGGCATTATGAATGAGCTTTATAAAAATCAGCTCTGAGATTATACCGGCTGCCTTGAGCGGATATATTGATATTATATTTTTGGTGAGCTTAAGTTGAGCTAATTATAGAGTAAAGCATGACCATAGGCAAGAATAGACCGGCTGTCAATCTTGAAGGTACTTTTTTCCAGGGCGGATTAATTGTCGTTATATTAAGAGATTGTCCCGATCATCATTACCGGCCGCAGTCCGCCGTGGGAGATTGGATAGGTGGTCAGCTTAAAGGGTACTTTTTGGGTCAGCTTTTTATTCGGAGAGATCAGGATCAGTTTCCAGCCTTGATACTCACGCTTTAAATGGGTACAGATTCTCATAAAAAGCTGATCGCTTTTTTGGCGGTTTTCCAACCGGCGTCCATAGGGTGGATTGATGGCCACCAATCCGGTTTGATCGGTCAAATCGTGCGGCCGAAAGTCAAAAAAGTCCTGATTGATAACCTGAATGACGTTGGCAAGCCGGTTTTCGGTCAACCTCTCCTCTAAGCGTCTGCAGGCTGCGGGGTCTTTGTCCGATGCGAAAATTGTCGGTGTCTGCTGACTGGTAAAATGCGTTTGGCACTGGTGTTTGAGGTGCTCCCATTTTTTCGGCTGAAAAGAGGGCCACCCCATAAAGGCAAACTCTCTGAACCACCCCGGCGGGATGTTTTTTGCGGTCAAGGCTGCTTCCAGGGAGAATGTTCCGGTTCCGCACATGGGATCTATAACGGGTTCGGTGCCCCGGTAGCCTGCCAGCAACAAAGCCGCGGCAGCAATTGTTTCACGAAGGGGCGCCGTGCCGGGGTGGATTTTTAAGCCGCGTTTGTAAAGGGGTTCGCCGCTGCTGTCTATGGAAATGGTAAACTGATCATCCACACCCCGCACGAAAATCTTTGGCCCCGGCAATAACCTTTCTGCTTGTCCCCCCGAGTCACTGTCTTCTGCAGTATGCTTTGATATCCCTTTCATTAAGCGTTCGCCAATGGCATCGGTATGATAAAGGCGGCAGTGTTGGGTGGTGGTGTGGATTTGCGGAGACGATTTGGACGGCAGGTAAAGCTCCCAGGGAATTTCCGGCGCTTTTTTCTCAATCTGCCTGAAACTGGTTGCCTTGAATTGATCGATGCGCATCAGGATTCGGCTGGCGGTTCGCAGGTGCAAATTTGCCCGATAACAATCTGTCAGACGTCCTTCAAACTCGACACCGCCGGGGATAGCGGAAGCATTTTTAATCGGCAGCTCAAGGGCTTTCAGTTCATTGAAGCACAGGGATTCGAAACCGGGCGCGGTGGCAGCGAAATAAGGGCGGCGGCGCCCGATAACATGGCGCTTAATACGTTTTAACAGTGGATTTTCAGAAGGCATGCTTAGGCATCTTACTCCGATCTGTTCGCAGCCGGTTGCGGGTAATTAAACGTTAAAAGAGCTTAAGTTAGAAACGCAAGCTGCGAAAATATTACAATTCTTTGAACCTGAAACCTTTCAGTTTAAGTACTATATTAAGTGGCTTGGTTAAGCAATGACATTCGATGGACATTAACCATTAACACGGGTCAGGGAGTTTCCTTTGATGCCGGAAACCGAATTGGGCAGTAAATCAGCCATGACAACTTCGGTTCTCGGTGCAGACATCTAATGGATAAACGCTGATAAACTGGCAATAGCACTGATTCGTCTTTGATATTGCTATCGGGTAATTTTTTCAATGAGAATTATAATGCAACATCACAAATCGAATTTGTTGATATCTTTGACAGTGATATTTGTTCTTTGATATAGTATGTGACTACAATTGACGGCGTCGCTATTTGAAGAAGCGGCCCGATTCGAGCTTCTATTCGGAGGAGATAATGTGCAGAAATATCAGGACTCTTTTTAATTTCGAGCCTCCGGCGACGGGCGAGGAGATCCGCGCGGCCTCAATCCAATTCGTGCTAAAAGTCAGCGGCTCGAATATGCCGTCAAAAGCGAACGCAGCTGCCTTCGAGCGGGCCGTCGATGATGTGGCGGCGATAGTTCAGCAGCTCTTGAACTCACTTACGACATCGGCGCCGGCCCGCAATCGTGAGACCGAAGCGGCTAAAGCCAGGCTCAGGGCGGAGCAGCGATTCGCTACCCGGACACGTCGGGATAGCGCCTAAGCGGGATGGAACTGACAGGCAAATCGGGCGGTTTGCGCTAAGTTATTTGGTGCTCAAAGTAAGGGGGCCTGCAGTTCATCCCGGGATGGTTGGGATGATCATGCCAAATTTGAAGTTGAGGTAGAAGATGAAGAGGGTCTGTGCTTGGTGTAAAAAAGAACTGGGCAGAGTTGATTCGCCAGCGAGTTTTGAGAATGTGATCACTCATGGTATCTGCGAAAACTGCAGGGACAATTTGCTGTTCCAGATGGGTGTTGAACTTGGAGAGTTTCTGGACAGCCTGAAATTTCCTGTCGTCGTGGTCGATCGAGGCGGAACAATTGTCACCGGAAACGATCAGGCAAGGACCTTGCTTCGAAAGGGATTACCAGAGATTGAAGGTTACAAGGGCGGTGAGGTATTTGAATGTGCCTATGCCCGATTGCCAAACGGATGCGGAAACACGTTGCACTGCTCGGGGTGCACCATCAGAAGAACCGTAATGGAGACGCATGGCACGGGAAGAAGTCTCTTAAGGGTTCCGGCCATGCTCAACCGGAACACGCCAGAGGATCCCGAAAAAATCAAATTGTTGATATCCACCGAAAGATTTGCTGATCTGATTTTGCTGAGGATCGATGAAATGCAAACGAAGTATGCGGCCCAACCGGTCGCTGAACCTGCCGGGGAACACTGAACGGTTTTATGCAAAAGCCAGCGCGGGTCCGAAGGATAGGTGACCGGCAGGTCAGCTCGAAACCTTTTTAATCCAGGCTATTGCTGAACTTCAAACAACCGGTATCCAGCAATCGACGCCAGTGGCCAGTTAAGAACTTCGATTGACATTGCAATTGGATTGCTGTATCAATTTCAGAATTGATAATGATTTCATGGGAGGGCGTGAAAAATGGCAGGAATAAATAAGGCGATTTTGGTTGGTCGTTTAGGAAGTGATCCAGAGGTTCGTTACACACCGAGCGGCGATGCGGTCGCCAATTTCAGCATCGCGACGTCAGAAGAATGGAAGGATAAGGATTCGGGTGAAAAAAAAGAGCGCACTGAATGGCATCGTATAGTAGCTTGGAGAAAGCTCGGAGAAATTTGCGGGGAGTATCTTTCCAAGGGTCGGCAGGTTTACGTCGAGGGGCGTATCCAGACTCGCTCTTGGGATGACAAGAACGGGGTCAAAAGATACACTACGGAAATAGTCGCTACCGATGTTCAGTTTCTCGGCGGAAGGGATTCTGCCGATACGGGGCGGTCTGAAAGCCCCCCGCTTCCGGAGTTCCCTGGAACTCCGGTCACTGGATCTGGAGAAGATGATATTCCCTTCTGACCGATCAGAAGAAAAATGTACAGATTCTGTGAGGTTATAATCAACACAAACAACTAAAATTATAATAAAAAAGGGCAGTATGAATCATATCCATTCACTGCCCTTCAGCTTTTCGTCGATAGATCATTCTTGATCGTATAATACCTGGACGCTATTCAGGTTTTTTTTCCTCTTCTATCTTCTTTTCAGGCTCTTTTTTTTCCTCTTCATCGGAGGCGCCTTTAAAGTTGCGAATGGCCTTTCCCATGCCTGCACCAATTTCCGGCAGTTTGCCGGCTCCAAAGATAATGAGGATGATGACTAAAATAATGATTAGCTCCGGCATACCAATTCCAAACATAATACCTCCTATTTTTCAGGCCTGGTTTGTTTGAGTTCATTCAAAAGCTGCACGAACTCCTTTGATTTTAAATACTGATCGACACTGCTTTGATAATCTATCCACTTCCCCCAGGCATCAATCCAGGCCTCATTGTGCCAGTAGCAATCCTGGTCTCCGGCGCCTTTAAGCCGTTCGATGTAGTCCAAATATTCATCCGAGCACTCATCGCAAAAATTATAGGGTACGTTCAGCTTTCGACTGTATTCGGTTGTGCCGCTCGAATCTCCTCCAATCTGAGCGCCGCATTTTTCACACTTGAAGGCGCAATGGGTACATTGAAAGACTTTGCGAACAGCCTGAACCTTGCTTTTTTTGATTATGGCCGCCTCTTTTTCTGCTGCAAGGCCCTTTTTATCCTTAAATGATATGATATTAGTCAAATGGCACCCCAAATACACAGCTTCTCAACGAATTACCGATTGGGTCGGTAGGTCGTTGAGATTAAACCCGCCGTCGCCGGCTAGACCCACGGATCGCTGTGTATGTTTACGAAATGTATCAGTTGCCTGAATATGCTATTTTCAGGGCGGATTAATTGGACGAACTGAATATAGCACCCGGCTGTTTTCGTGTCAATCATTTCAAGGAACGATCGACATGATTTAAAAAATGTATGCTGCAAGGTTCGAATTGCGGGGTACGGGTTGCAGGTTGCGGATTGCGGGTTGCAGGGTGCCGGTTGCGGCAGGTTTTTGCCGGTATCTTAAACTTGCCAATGATTTCCGTCCGTGATAACCTAACCGATTCGTTACTGATTTAATGCTGAAATAGTTGCAATTCAAGGAATTCAGAGATGACCGAAGCGTTTCAAGCCAATGGATTGGCCACCTTGATTGGCAGTCTCCCGCTGGCAGATCATGGGAAAGCGCTTGACCTGATTTGGGCGCATACACCCGAGATTCCTTTGTGGGCCCAGCTGCCGGCACACCCCGAAGAAGGGATGATGGTCCAGTTCAGCGACGGGATGCCGGGACTGTGCGAAGATAACGGCAATGTTGTTGTCAATACCCAAAGCGAAACTTTTGATGACCAGCTGCTTGAATTTTATGAAGATTATATGGCGGTGGTTGATGGAAAAATTGAATTCGAAGCCTCGCGTTTTGTCCTCAAAGAGGATACCAGCAGAGGATTTTTTGATCTGTTGAAGCGCCTTTCGGAATTGCCGGCGCCTCCCATTGCAATCAAAGGGCAAATAACCGGTCCCTTTACCCTGGGGACCGGAATTGTCGATCAGAACCGGCAGGCGATATTTTACGATTTGCAATTAAGAGATGCCGTGGTCAAACTTTTGGCCTTGAAAGCCCGCTGGCAGGTGCGTCAGCTGTTTCGATTTCAGCTACCGGTCCTCATTTTTGTTGACGAACCCGGTCTGGCCGGTTTTGGTTCATCGGAGTTTACCAGCGTATCCCGTGATGATATCAGCCAGTGCTTAGAAGAAATATTTGAGGCCGTGCACCTGGAAGGCGGCCTGGTTGGGGTCCATGTCTGTGCCAATACCGATTGGTCGCTGGTACTTGACTCATCGGCTGATATTGTCAGCTTTGATGCCTATGCCTATTTTGACCGCTTTATCCTCTATCCTGAGAAGATTAAGAATTTTGTCGATTCCGGTAAAATTTTAGCCTGGGGAGTCGTGCCGACGTTTAATCCTGAAGATATTGACCGGGAGACCATCGAAACCATCTGGGATCGGTGGCAGGTGCAGACTAAACAGGTAGAGGCGCTCGGGATAGAAAAGCAAAAGCTGATTAACCAGTCCTTAATTACGCCAAGTTGCGGCATGGGGTCTTTGGGACTTGATTCTGCCGAAAAGGTGATCAGTTTAACCAAGGCGATTTCCCGGAAGGTCAGGAACCTGTAAAATACAGGCAAAGCGCAGGGCGCAGAGCGTTCTGCCGCATGCTTAAAGCTGGGAGGCTTGAAAGCCAGGGGGCTCTTTTTAAACCCCAGAAGCTTTCCGGCTTCCGCGCTTTCTGGCCTCCTGGCCTTTACTCAGGAATACCGTATTGCATTGGGTAAGTTATCGCTCAACCAAGCTTAAATAAAATAACTCATTAAAAAGGTGAAAAAGAGGTAATCGATGGCAGATGACAACCGTGCAAAGCAATTTGCCGGGGCAACCCGCTACGTATTGGATCAGGAATTGGCTAAAATTGTAAACATCTCAATGGCGCTGGAGATGCCGTTGTTGCTGAAAGGTGAACCGGGGACCGGTAAAACCATGCTGGCGCATGCCATTGCGGAAAATTTGAAAATGCCGTTAATTGTGCTCAACGTTAAGTCGAGTATGAAGCTAATTGAAGCATTGTACCAGTATGATACCCTGACGCGTCTCAACGACAGCCGTTTTGGGGATTCCAGTCGTAATGTCAGCGATATTGAAGAATATATCAAAATGGGTAAGATCGGACAGGCATTTACCGCTGATGAGCGCACCGTGCTTCTGATCGATGAAATCGACAAGGCTGATACGGATTTTCAGGATGACATGCTCGATGTGCTGGATCAGATGGAATTCGATATTATTGAAATTGACAAAACCATCCCGGCCAAAACCCGACCGGTGATTATCATTACCTCAAATGCCAAAAAAGATTTGTCCGATCCTTTTTTAGGCCGCTGTAATTTCCATCACATTGCCTTCCCCGATGCGGAGATGATGCGCAAAATAGTCGCTGTGCATTTTCCGGACTTAGATTCTGAACTCATGGAAAAGGCCATTTCAGCCTTTTATCAGATGCGCAAGCTGGATGCGATTGAGAAAAAACCGGCCACCCGCGAATTGATCAACTGGATCCGGGCACTGAAAGCGGATCCTGATTTTAAACCCAAACAGTTAGCCAAAGGTGACCTGCCGTATCTGGGCGTGTTGTTCAAAAAAAGTCAGGATTATTCCCGGGCGCAGTATGCGGTCAATGGGAGGAGAATAAATTAGCTCAAAGCTCAAAGTTGAAAGCTCAAAGTAAAATGAGGTATTCCTTTTTGCCATGAACTTATGAGCTATCAACTATGAGCTTTAATGCGAAGCACAAGGTATATTGATACGTACCTTTTTGCTACGAGCTACGGGCTATCAGCTATGAGCTTTAACCATGTTTATCGAATTTTTCTACAAATTAAAGGATGTCGGCATTCCGGTCAGTCCGACTGCATTTTTAACTCTGCAAAAAGCACTCAGCAAGGGTCTGGTGGTTACTCTGGAAGATTTTTATACGGCTTCCCGGGCGATCCTGGTCAAAAGCGAGCGTTATTTTGATCTGTACGATCAGGTCTTTGCCCATCATTTCCGGGGCGCTGAAATGCCGGATTATGAAGGCATTGAGCTTGATGAACTGGCCCGGACCATGCTGGAAGCCTGGCTGCAAAATCCCGAGGAGCTTTCCAAATTACTGGGCGTCGATGAATCGGCCCTGAACAAGCTGACTCCCGAAGAGTTGATCGAATACTTTAAAGAGCGCCTTAAAGACCAGACAGAACAGCACCATGGCGGTGCCAAATGGATCGGCACCGGCGGGTATTCACCGGTGGGGCACTCCGGTTATCACCCCGGGGGCATGCGGGTGGGAGGCGTTTCCGGCAGTAAATCGGCCGTAAAAGTGGCCATGGACAGACGCTACAAAGATTATTCCCTGCGTGGGCCCCTGACCCAGGCAATGATGGGAGAGGCCCTTAAAAGACTGCGCAATCTGATCCCGGTGGGTCCCAAAGATCAGGTCAACATTGATGAGACGATTTACCAGACCATGAAAAATGCCGGTGAGATCGAAATTATATTTGACCGGCGCTTAAAGGACCGCTTGAAGATCATTCTGGCCATCGACAATGGCGGATGGTCCATGGATCCATATATACCCGTCGTTCAAACCCTTTTTGATTATGCCGGCGATCAATTTAAGGATATCAAAACCTATTTTTTCCACAACACCATTTACTCGACGCTCTGGGGCGATCCGGCCCGGTATAAGAAACCCAAAAAGATTGATGAACTGGTCCGGCTTGATCCCCAGACCCGGTTTGTCGTCGTCGGCGATGCCAGTATGGCCCCCTATGAGCTGATGGCCAGCGACGGATCCATTCATATTGAAGAGCGCAGCGGCATGCCCAGTATCGAATGCCTCAATTTTCTCGCCAAAACCTTTCCGCATGCCGTCTGGCTCAATCCCGTGCCCGCAAGCATGTGGGACTACACCCGCACGATCAGCGCCATCCGTGAAATTTTTCCCATGTTTGAACTGACGATTGATGGGCTGGAGGCAGCGGTGACGCAACTTATGATGAAATAGGCATGTATTGACTCTCAACTCCTTTTTTGCCATACTCAGTGCCTTAAAAAGCAAATTCCTATCTCTAAATGCAGTCGGCCGTGGTTATTCGCACACACGCCCTCCAGTAACAGAAAGCATCCCGGCAGGCAGCAAATAATCCAGAATCTGCTCATGTCCCACAACCAGGAAAACTTGAAGATCACCATCGGCGAGGAACTGCTTCAGGCTTTGCGACATAAGGCATCAAAGACCAATCGCAGCGTCTCAGATCTGATCAATGAAGCGATTGAATCCGGTCTGGCAGGGGATGCCCATCGAAAGTTTCTCAAAGAAGGCTCTGATGTCGTCGACGATCCCGCCGGCACCGTGGACGAGGGATACCTCGCTTTCATCAGCTACAGCCATGCCGACGAAAAGATCGCTGCCGCAACGCATAAACTCCTGGAGCGTTTCCGGGTGCCACGAGCCCTCGTCGGCCGCGAAACGGAATGCGGCAAGGTGCCAGCGCGCATTCGGCCGGTATTCCGCGACCAGGAGGAGTTTCCGGCATCGGCAGATTTAGGGCGGGCGATCCGCGCAGCCTTAGCGGCCGCCCGTACGCTGGTCGTCATCTGCTCGCCACGATCTGCCAGATCAAGGTGGGTAGGCGAGGAGATCCGGCACTTCAAGCAGCTGGGCCGCTCGGATCGTATCTACTGTCTGATCGCCGACGGCGAGCCGGTGGGGGCGAGCGAGGCAGACAACGATCGTGCGTCGTTTCATCCCGCCCTTCTTGAGGAATTCGACGACCGCGGTAGGCAACTCGACGGCAAGGGGACCGAACCCTTGGCCGTGGACTTGAGCGAGGATGGTCTCTCGATCGCGGGCGTCAAGCTCGCGGCGGGCGTGTTGGGCGTCGGTTACGACGACCTTTACCAGCGTGTTCGGCGCCAGAAGTTTCGCAACCGCAGTTTGTTGGCCGGGCTAGCTGTGGTGTTGCTCGCGGCGGGTAGCTGGTTGTATGTCGATGGGTTGCGGGAGAAACAGCTCAATCGTGCCCAACAACTCGCAGTACAGGCAAGGCAGGAGGTCTACAGGGCTAAGCCGCTGACCGGCCTTGCGCTTGCGTTGCACGCCCTCGCCATGGCGCCGCGCCGTGACGAAGAGGGGCGTGAGGCGATTCGCAAGATCGCGCGTGATTTGGCCACGCGGGGCCGAATAGCCAGCCTGGGCAACAATGTAGAGAATGTGATCCCCAGCGCAGACGGATCGCGTCTGGCCGTTGATCACGCACAGGCAAACGGCGAGCTGCGTTCGGGAACGGACGGTGCGCTCATTCAGGAACTCACTCATCCGATTTACACCGCGGAATTTCTAGAGGATCCGCCGGGCTACCTGGTTGCGGACTATCGGGGCCGCGCGGAGCTTCGAGTCGCCGCGAGCGGTGCGCGCGTTGCGAAGCTGAAGGCGCCGGTATCCGGTATTACCTTCGGTCCCGATCTTTTTTTTGTCTCCTATTCCGGGGGCCATACAAACGAGCTGCGACGAATCGATGATGGTGCTCTCGTGCCGCTGGCTGAGGGGGCCAGGCCCGAATCTATTGTTTTCAGCCGGAACGCTAACGCGCCCCTGATGACAATCCGGTATTACAGTAACCATCCACCGGAGCTGCGCCGCACGGACGACACGTCACTCGTTAGGTTGACGGGTAATCCGAAAAATATTCAATTCAGTCCGGGCGCTGAGACCAGCCGTATCCTCGTCACTTACGAGGACGCCCCGGCGGAATTGCTGCGCACGGCGGACCTGTCCGTCGTGCGGCGCTTTGACGGGGAGTCCGGGAAGGTGGTATATGTGGGGGATCCAGGTGGCCAGTTTATTGGTGTACGACGAAATCGGACGGAGGCGCTTTTGCGGAGCTCGGACGGATCACTTCTTATAAGGGGCAACAAAATCGTTACAAGTCGGGAGAAGTCACACGTCGCTGTGCTGGCCGGAAACCGTGTGGAATGGTTCCGCAGTCGGACCGGTGAAAGGCTCGGCTCGATCCAGGGTAACTTCAGGAAGCTCAAGTTCAGCAAAGATCGACCACCGAGCCGGCTGGCATTGCAGCGCCGCGACGGTTGGGAGCTGCGGGGGGTTGAAGACGGCTCGCTCGTAATTGAGCTGTCAGGAGCCGACGCTGTAGTTCTCGACGCCGAGTTTCTCTTCGTCAAACGCCGGGAGGGAGCAGAGATTCGGCGCCTGGACAATGGCGCTCTATTATTGCCGCTGGCTCAACGCGCAAAAGGGGCACGCTATCCCAGCCCGGGAGTGGTAGAAGTGCTTTTGAATGACGACGAGCGGGAGCTCCGCCGCCTGTCGGATGGTGGCGTAGTGAAGGTGCCTCCTAACAGAACCATTATTTCTGATACTGTGGTCGGACCCGGCTCGGCGTATCAGCTGATCCGCTATTCGGGCAGTAAATCCGAGCTCAAGCGATCCGCCGATGGGGCGACCGTGATGAAGCTTGGAAGCCCGCGTGCGGATCTTCGAGGACTCACCTTCATTCCCGAATCCGGGCCGTCTCATGTACTGGCCCGCTATGAAGACGGCAGCTCGTCACTGATCGCCCTGAAGGAGAATGGCGACACGGTAAGTCTTCCCGGAACGGCCGTCTCGGTCGATCTTATGCCCGCCGAGGCACCTCGTTATCTGATTATTCGCTACGACGATGGGCGCGCGGAGATCTGGCAGGGCCTGGAGGGCATTCGACGGCTCGGCACCCTGGAGCCGAGCCTAAAAGGCCATTCACTGGCTGACACAGATTCGGCGTTAACGGTCTGGTTCGCCAATGGCCAGGCGAATGTGCTCGACCTGGATTGGCTGGAGCGGGCGACGGCGAACGGCATCACCGACGAGCAGATATTCGCCTTGGCTTGCGAAGGGCCGTTGGCCGGATTCGATGCATCGGAGCTTGTTGACCGGCTGGGTGAAGATACATGGAGTGGTTGCATCCTAAAATAGCGGGTACGGTATTTGAAACGATCTCGTCGGCTGAGTTCAAAATCTTTGCTGCGCTCCTTTTCAAGAACCTTGTCCTCAACGACAATGCCCAAAAGGCCAGGGTTTCGGTGCTAGAGGGAAAATGCCTAAGGTTGTATGTTTAACCGTCATTGCGAATTCAACAGGTAAGTCTCAATGGCTTCCGAAACTGCATGTTCGTTGTTGTTTGAGATCGTGACAACATCCGCTTTTTCTTTCAAGGCATCCTCGGCATTGGCGACTGCGATACCCAGGCCGGCATATTCAATGAGTTCCAGGTCGTTTAACTGGTCGCCAATGGCAACAATTTCGTTTCTTTTGATGCCCAAACTCTCGGCAAGCTTTTGCAGTGCATACGCTTTTGATATTCCGCCTTTCATCACATCGCAGTACAGCGGCATGGACTGACATGCAGCCAAACCTTGTATCCCGGACAGGCGATCCAGTAGACCAGGCCGGTCATTATTCCTTTCTGTAATTATGATAAACTTATACAATGGTTCCGTTTCGTGTATGACAATATCCTTACAATCGGAAACTGTTACCAGTTTTGTGCGTTCATCAGACGGCAGTGTCTTGTTTAAATCATGATAGTAGAGCATTTTTTGATTTAATTTTTCTCCGAAAATACGGTCGTGTCCATAGATATGAAAATCTGCGTTGCTTTCTTTGCATAGATCAATAACATTCAGACTTTGCTCTTTTGGCAACGCTTCCGACAGAAATACCTGACCGCCAAATGGTTCTCGGACAATTGCGCCGTTGCATGATATCACCGGAACCTGAAGATCAAGGTGCTTCAGGTAAGATTTAATCATCGAATCGTGTCTGCCGGTTGCGACGGCAAATCGGATACCATAATTTTTGAGTTTTTTTATCGTTTGTATATTTTTTTCGGACAGCTTCTTATCATCGTCAAGCAGGGTGCCGTCCATGTCAGCCACAAATAATTTATAATTCATTGTTCTGTCCTTTTGTATCGGTAAGTCATATAATAGCGTGAAGATTCAGCGCAACTCTCACATCTCACATGAGTTCCCGTAAAAGGCTTGAAATTGAACGTTTGCAGATTGGTTCATAACACAAATATTTATGAGAACTCAAGCTGACATATTTGGAGATCGATGGTTGATTGGTAGGTTCAGCGTGTTTTATTGACTACACCTGTATGATGTTGTGTAGAGCGTCGGATTTGATCCCGCAACCCGGGCTCTTGACCTTTTTTGATCAATTCTGGTAAACAATTTCATCGTAACGCTTTGAAAAAGGAACAGAGATATGGTGGAAAAGAAGGGCAAAAATCGAATTTGTGAGCTGCTGGGGATTCGGTATCCGATAATTCAAGCACCCATGAACTGGGTGAGCGGGGCGGAGCTGGTGGCGGCCGTTTCCAACGCCGGAGGGTTGGGCACCTTGGGGCCCAATGCCGGCTCCAAAGATATTACGCTGGACGTTGAACTCACCGGCGAACGAATGCGGGCTCAGATAAAAAAAATAAAAAGTCTCACCAGGGCACCGTTTGCCGTAAATATAGTTGCCGGGTTCGGAGAGGCCCTGACCTACTCAAAGAAAGTGGTGGACGTCGTGATTGAGGAGCAGGTCCCGGTTGCGGTCGTATCCGTCGGCCGGCCCGAAACGTACACCCAGGTGCTCAAAGACGCCGGTATTAAAGTGATGCATGCAATTTCCACGGCCCGCCACGGGAAAAAAGCCCAGGAAGCCGGAGTGGACGCCGTCATCTGCGAGGGGTTTGAGGCCGGCGGGCACAAAGGGTTCACCGAGCTGACAACTCTCGTGCTGACCCCCATGGTGGCAGATGCGGTAAGCATCCCCGTGGTTACAGGCGGCGGTATCGGAGATGCCCGCGGGGTTCTGGCCGCCCTGGCCCTGGGGGCGGACGGTATTTATATGGGAACACGGTTTATGGTTACCCGGGAATCAGAAAGCCATAATAACGTCAAAGAGGCAATTGTCAGAAGCCAGGACGTATGTACCGTCTCTGTTCCCAAAGACTTCATGCTTGCCAGAGACCTGGCCAACCATTTCACCAAACAGTATGTGGATATGAAAAATACCGGAGCCAGCGCTGAAGCGCTCAATAATTATCTGAACCAGCGCGGTCAATATCAATCTCAATTTCTGGGTGAGGCAGATGAAGCCGAGATCTGTTGCGGGCAGGTCGCCGGGCTGATAAATGAGGTGCCAAGTGCCGGCGAAGTCATGAGCGAGGTCATCGGCAACATCAGCGCGAACTTTGAAAACCTGAAACGCAAATTGGCCGAATTTCTCTGAATCCGGGCTACCTTACTCTTGCTTCACCCAAATTGCAAGGAGACATATCCCCTACGACATGTTTTAATTTGCTGTCCTATTCTGTCATCCCCGGCGTCGGTCAGGGCAACTCACCTCGCCAAACCATATAATCGACATGTATTCTGCCAGACAATCCGAGCCAATTCCTCCGGGTCCTCATTACGCACCTGGGCCAGTTTCAGGAGAACGGATTTCACAAAGGCCGGCTCATTGCGTCGGATGCGATTTTTTTCGGGTGCCGGCACCAGGTAGGGGGCATCGGTTTCAACCAGCAACCGGTCGGCCGGGATGCCGGGGACCAATTGACGCAATTGAGCTCCGCGGCTTTTGATGGTCAGAATCCCGGTAATGCCGATGTGAAGTCCCAGCGACAGGTATTGATCGAGTTCATGCTGATTGCCGCTGAAACAGTGGACCACTCCCTTTATATGAGCTTGGCCATGATTTTTCAGGATTTCAAGAAAACGGCCGTTGCTGTCGCGTTCGTGAAATATCAACGGCAAATTCAGGCGGGCGGCAATTTCAAGTTGTCTTTCAAACCATTTTTCCTGATCATTTTGCGGTGAGTACAACCGGTTAAAATCAAGGCCGATTTCCCCCCAGGCGTGAACTTTTTCATTTTTTGCCAGATCTTTAAGTTCTTGCAGAATGGAATCGCTGCAGTTTTTGACATCATGCGGATGGACGCCGACCGAAGCGGAGATACCATCGTGGGATTGCGCCAGTGAAACCGCCAGCGCCGAGGTCCTCTTATTCACCCCGATCGTCATCATGCGGGTGACACCGGCATTGCGGGCGCGTTCGATAACCGCATCACGGTCCGTTGTAAAGGATTTGTCTTCCAGATGGCAATGACTGTCAAAAATCTTCATCGTTCAAACCGGTTTCTATGATTTTGATCGTTAGGACCATTGAGATGGTCCCGGTTGAATACGCCTAACTGGCACTCTATAAAATCGATATCATTCAACTAATCAACCAAGCCACCAAATTCACCCAATAAACTCATCTTTCCCCAATCGCTTTGATCCTTGCCCAATTATTATCAAGTAACGAGTGACCAGTATCGAGAATCGAGCATCCAGTAGCCTGCATCCAGAAACCGGCATTTATCACCAGGACTGCAGAATATCAAGAATTTTACCTTGATTTATTTCATGACTTTTGAGAATATGCTCTTTTCAAATTTCTAAAAATACGGTCCCAATGCGGCGGACCATTGGCTTGCAAAATATCAAAATATCCGCTGGAGGTTTAATATGTTTAAAATTGTGAATCGTGAAGAAATGTCCGAGGGCAACGTGATCCTCAATGAGATCGAGGCGCCCAAGATCGCGCTCAAGGCCAAACCCGGCCAGTTTGTGATCCTGAAATCCGGTGAAGACGGCGAGCGCATTCCTTTGACCATGGCCGAATCGGATGCTGAAAAGGGTACCATAACGGTAATTTATATGGTTGTCGGCAAATCGACCGCCCTGTTCAAATCTCTGAAGGCCGGTGACGGCTTCACGGATGTTATTGGGCCTCTGGGCAAGCCGACCCATATTGAAAAGATCGGCAACGTGGTATGTGTCGGCGGGGGCACCGGAATTGCTGTTTTGCATCCGATTACCCGTGCCATGAAGGAAATCGGCAACCACGTCACCAGCATTATCGGGGCCCGCAGCAAAGATCTGCTCATTTTAGAGGACAAAATGAAGGCTGCCTCCCATGATCTCAGAGTTTGCACGGATGATGGATCTTACGGGCACCACGGTTTTGTCACCGAAGTTTTGAAAGAAATTCTTGAAGCCGGGAAAATCGACCAGGTGGTTGCCATCGGGCCGGTGCCGATGATGAAATTTGTGTCGCTGATTACCAAAGAATATAATGTGCCGACGCTGGTCAGTTTGAACCCTATTATGGTGGATGGAACCGGAATGTGCGGCGGTTGCCGGGTGACCGTCGGCGGGCGATCCAAATTTGCCTGCGTGGACGGCCCTGAATTTGACGGACACCAGGTGGATTACGACGAACTGATGCTCAGGCTCCAGGCCTACTGCGAGGACGAGAAAAAGTGCTACAATGAATTTTGTGTTTTTGACGGCTAACCGATTTGGGGGGATGAATCAATGGCGGACGAAGCAAAGAAACAGTTGAAAAAGGAAAAGATATCCAGAGTATCGATGCCCGAGCAAGAAGCGGCCGTGCGGGCCAGAAACTTTTTGGAGGTCCCGACGGGTTACACCCAGGAAATGGCCATGCAAGAAGCTAAACGGTGTCTGCAGTGCAAAAAACCGGGCTGTGTTGAGGGATGCCCGGTGGGAATTGACATTCCGGGTTTTATCAAGCTCATTGCTGACGGTGAGTTCACCCAGTCTATCCGGCATATATGGCAGAAAAACAGCCTGCCGGCCGTTTGCGGCCGGGTATGTCCCCAGGAAATTCAGTGCGAAGGCCGCTGTATCGTCGGCAAGAAAGACGAGCCGGTGGCCATCGGGAATCTTGAGAGATTTGCGGCGGATTGGGAAAGGCAAAACGGAACCGGAGCCCTGCCGCCTAAAGCCGAGCCGACCGGTAAGAAAGTTGCAGTGGTGGGATCCGGTCCTTCCGGATTGACAGTTGCCGGAGACCTGATTGTCAAAGGCCACGACGTGACGGTGCTGGAGGCCTTTCATAAATCGGGCGGTGTGCTGGTTTACGGCATTCCTGAATTCAGGCTGCCCAAAGCTATTGTTGCCCAGGAAGTCAACTTCCTGGAACGATTGGGAGTCAAGGTCGAGTGCAATGCCGTCGTGGGTCGAACCGTATCGCTGGATGAGCTTTTCGAAGAAGGCTATGATGCCGTCTATATCGGCGTCGGTGCCGGATTGCCGCGCTTTATGAATATTCCGGGTGAGAACTTAATCGGCATTCTTTCGGCCAACGAGTATCTGACCCGGGCCAATCTGATGAAAGCCTATCTATTTCCGGAGGTTGACACACCGATCCCCCGTGCCAAAAACGTAGTTGTGCTGGGGGCCGGCAACGTTGCCATGGATTCGGCCCGCACCGCCATGCGCCTGGGGGCGGATAAGGTCCGCATCGTCTACCGCCGTTCCAGACAGGAAATGCCGGCCAGGATCGCTGAAATCCATCACGCCGAGCAGGAAGGAATCGAATTTTTCCTGCTCACCAACCCCACGCAGTATCTGGGCAATGACAAGGGACGGTTGACCGGCATGGAGTGCCTGAAGATGGAACTCGGTGAACCCGATGATTCGGGGCGTCGTCGGCCGGTTCCCATAAAGGGTTCGGAATTTCACTTGGATTGCGACCTTTGCATTGTTGCCGTGGGCTCCGGCGCCAACCCGCTGTTGACGGAATCCACTCCGGATCTGAGGCTAAACAAGCGCGGCTACATCGAAGCGGATGAGGCCACCGGCAAAACTTTTAAAAAGGGGGTATGGGCAGGCGGCGATATCGTGACCGGCGCGGCTACCGTCATTTTAGCCATGGGCGCCGGGCGCAAGGCGGCGGATTCGATTCATGAGTATCTCCTGCGGGGATGGTAGAAAATCAGATGACAGATGTCTGAAGACAGATAACAGAGAACAGAAATTTACTCACAGATAGCGGAAGACTGAGATTAAAGCGCCGGGGTGATAAAATATGGTCGCCCCGGCGTATATTGGTTTACAACTTTTATGGAAGTGTAAGCCACATACCCAATAATATTAGAAGTATCCTATTTTTACGCATTGCTATTCTTTCCTTTGACGACTAAATTCTTTTTGTTCTATTCACCCTGGACGCCGAACATCTCCACCCAATTTCGAAATCGGGCGACTTTGTCCTGGCCGTAAGGCTCCAGGGACTGGATGATACGGGTGACGTTTTTTTCCCCGTTTTGCTTATGCCCGTGCGCGTTTTTGGAGAAAAATTTATCGGCATAACAAATTATTTGCTCTTCGATGGAAACCGGAACCATGTCCCGTTCCGGCAGCGGCAGCCTGAAGTTCCGGATATCATCGCGGCTGATGCCCACCCCGATGTGGCGTTCGCATATCAGTCCGTACTCCGGCAATCCAATGCCATCCAGCAGCTCCCGTCCCAGGAAACCGTGGCAGATATACGGATACTTGCCCCGGCAGCCAAAACCGGGACTGTCGGTATGCAATATGCCGATGTCATGCAACATCGCGGCGTTATTTAAAAATTCCAAGTCCGGCTGGAGGTGGGCGACCTTCTCGGCGGCCCGCAGCGCTTTATGAGCAACCTGTTGACCGTGGTCGACCAGAATCTCGAATGTCTTTGAATCTCGATCGTAGAATTTCGCGAGAATATCAATGGGGTCCATATATATTTTTCTTCGAAAAATATGAGCACGGCGCGCAGTCCCTGCGCGCCGCAGCCAGCTGCAAGAAGCCGGTTACCAGAAACCAGGGGCCAGTGACCAGAGGCCGGTAACCAGTTACAAGCATCGGGTATCCAGCATCTATCTTTTGCTATGAGCTTTCAGCTGTGAGCTTTGAGCTAATTTACTTTCTGGCCAGCAGCACCCCTTCTATAAACTCATCTATACCGCCGTCCAGCACTTCGTTGACATTGCCGACATCTAAATTGATACGGTGGTCCTTGACCATCTGGTAGGGATGCAAAACGTATGACCGGATCTGGCTGCCCCAGGCGATATCTTCCTTGCTGTCGTGCAATTCCTGCATTTTCTCGTCCTGTTTTTCTTTCTCACGCTGGTAGAGGCGGGCTTTGAGCACTTTCATGGCCAGATCTTTGTTGCGGTGCTGGGATTTTTCCTGCTGACATTGCACGACAATTCCAGAAGGAAGATGGGTGATGCGAACGGCACTGCTGGTTTTATTGACATGCTGTCCTCCCGCGCCACTGGCCCTGAAAACATCGATCCGCAAATCTTTGTCACCGACGTCAACGACGATTTCGGCGTCCACTTCGGGGTAGACAAAGACCGATGCAAAGGAGGTGTGCCGCTTGCCGCTGGCGTTAAACGGCGATATTCTGACCAGACGGTGGACACCTATTTCTGATTTCAGATAGCCGAAGGCATTTTCACCGCTGGCCGTGAAGGTTACGCTTTTAATTCCGGCCTCGTCACCCGGCTGGAAATCGATCATCTCAAATTTGAAACCCCGGCGTTCGATCCAGCGCGAATACATCCTGAACAGCATCTCGGCCCAATCCTGGGCTTCGGTGCCGCCGGCTCCGGCATTAATCGACACGATCGCATTTTTGTCATCATCTTCTCCATCCAGCAAGAGGTCCAGGGATAACTGATCAATCAATTTATCCAGAGCGTTTGTTTGCTGGGAGACTTCTTCCAGGGCATCGGCATCGGATTCCTCAATCGCCAGATCCAGTAGAATCTGATTTTCTTCCAGATCACCCCACAATTTTTTAAACCGATCGATCTTATTGGATATTACGGTGCGTTCTTTTAGAATCGATTTGGAGTCTTCCGGATTGTCCCAGAAGCCGTTTTTGGCGATAGTGTTTTCAATTTCCGCCAGGCGTTTTTCGATGCTGTCCAGGTCAAAGATAGCTCCGTAGATGTTCTAATTTAACTTTTAGCTCATTTAAATTTTGTTTTAATTCTTCAGACATTTTGTACCTCCCCCTTATATAATTGAATATTGACGATTGAAGATTTAATATTCAAGGAATACTGTCTTTTTTATTTTTTAGTTTTCTGTTTTTTGAAAGAAATGCGTCCGAAGGTTAATCCTCTTCTGATCATTGCTTTAAAATAATATGATAGAATACATTAAATATTCAATTGACAATCTTCAATCTTCAATTTTGGTTAACCTTTATTTTTACTCGTCTTCCACCTTACAATTTCAACCACCATGATCAATAGTGCCAGCGCCAGGCACACCCGGGCGAAAAGATCGCCGATTTGGGTATAAACGGACTTTTCTTTTAACAGGGGCACCGTCTGCGTGGCGACTGCCTCCTGCAGTAATTCGGTTGAAGCCAATATCCGGCCGGCAGGATCAATAAATCCGCTGATGCCGGTATTGGCCGATCTTGCCAGCGAGCGCCGGTTTTCCACCGCTCTGAAAACGGTCATGGAAAAATGCTGGTAGGGGCCGCTGGTTTTGCCGAACCAGGCATCGTTGGTAATGTTGATCAGCAGCGATGCCCCGTTGTTGGCCATCGCCCGGGAAAGTTCCGGGAATACGATTTCGTAGCAGATCTGAACGCCCAGCTGTTCGTTGCGCCAGGGTAGTGTCCGGCCGATTTTGCCCGCTCTGAAATCACCAACCTGGGCCACAATTTTACCCAGAAAAGGAAGCCATTTTTTGAACGGAACGTATTCACCAAATGGAACCAGATGGGTTTTGTCGTACTTACCCATGGTTTTGTCTTCCGGGACGATTAAATAGGCGCTGTTGTAATATTCCACCACACCTTCGGTGCGCACAAAAGAGGGGCTGCCAATCAGATAGTCGCTTGGCGACTGTCTGAACCCCTCAAATACCATTTCGGAAGGCGCAATATCGTACAAAAAGTAAAATGGCGTTGCGGACTCCGGCCAGACGATGAGATCCGGTTGCTGTTTGAGGACCGATGATGACAGTCGGTTGTATTTTTCAATGGTTTCTTTTTGGAAGGCTGGATCCCACTTGACCGCCTGATCAATATTGCCTTGAATAACGGAAATGCGGGTTTTGGGAGCGCTGGTCATTAAATTGTCGATTGTTTTCAGGCGCCAGTGACCATAAAACCCGGTTAGCGTAACTCCCAGGATTAAGGCAATCACTGAACCCGCTGCCAGACGTTTGGTGATATCTGTGTGCTGCCACCTCCTTTTGGAAAAATATAGCAAGGTGATAAAAATAGCCCCATTGACGAATGCAATTAAAGCCGACAATCCATATACGCCCAATATATCTGAAATTTGAATCAGTGGCAAACGGTTATACTGGGAGTAACCCAGAAACTCCCAGGGAAATCCGGAAAATATGAATGAGCGGATATACTCCAGGGCCACCCATACCAGGGGTATCATTATCAGGCAGCCGACAGGTTTGCGACCGGCAGCGGTTATCGCAAAAGAAAACGAGGCGATAAAGAGCGCCAGAAATGCGGCCAATAGAAATAAAATTGCCACGCTGAGAGCCAGCGGCAAATACCCGTAGGTTCGCATAACCGGAACCAGCCAATACAACAGCGAGAGAAAATGAACCAGACCGGAAATAAAGCCCATGCGAAAGCCGGCGCCGGGGGTAAGATCCTTGACCGCATACAGCAGGGGGACGAGGGCGATCCAGGCCAGCCAGTCCTGCCCGATTTTGGGAAATGCGGCGGTCAGCAGCACGCCACTTAAAACCGCCAGCACGATGTTTTTTTTCTCAGCCATAAATTTTTACAAAAAAACCCCGATCCGGCGGGGTCCGCGGTAATTTCATCCAATTTATTTAGCATCTTCCGAAATGCTGTCAATATTTTTCCACTTAATTATAACTAATAGAAGATATTAAAGATATATAAAAGTTGGTAAGATGCGTGCTTCGGGTGTCCGAAGTTGCGTTGTATTTATTCCTTTCTTTTAAATTCCAACTATGATGTAAATGGATCAGATTGGCCCAACTATCCCAATGACTTGTTCGGCTGTCTGCAAAAGGCCGGGGACCAGGAACCAGCTACCAGTATAAGGAGATCGACCCCATGCACATAACATTTTACGGCGCAGTTCGAGAAGTGACCGGCTCCATGCACCTGGTTACGACCCAGCAGGATCGCATCCTGCTGGATTGCGGAATGTTTCAGGGGCGGCGCAAAGAATCAGCTGAAAAAAACAGGGTTATGCCGTTTGACCCTCGAATATTGACCAACGTGGTGCTTTCCCATGCCCATATCGATCATTCCGGCCGCCTGCCCCTGCTGGTCAAGCATGATTTTGCCGGCCGCGTGATTTGCACCCGGGCAACAGCAGCAGCCTGTGAATATCTCCTGCCCGATGCCGCTCATATCCAGGAATCGGATGCCGATTATTTAAATTACAAAACCGTGCGCGCCGCGCTGTCGAAAATGGAATCTTCGAGGAATTCGAAGCGCAAATCCAAAAAAGAGGCCGGTAACATTAAAAATATCTTGAAAAAAAACCGGCATGGCCTTGATGTTGCGGCGATCAATGAAATGATCGACCGCTACCGCCTCGAGGGTGTCAGTGCACTGTATACCGTAGACGATGCCCAGCAGGCATTAACCTATTTTGATGGTTATCCTTACCGGACTCCGGTTTCAATCGGCCGGCAGATGAGCTGCACCCTATATGATGCCGGACACATTCTCGGATCGGCATTTACCATGATCCGCGCCCGCGATAACGGCCGCAATTTTACCCTCTGTTATACGGGAGATATCGGAAGGTTTGACAAGCCGATCATTAAAAATCCGACCCTGGAATTCGAGGAAGCGGACCGGGAGGTTGATTTGCTGGTCATGGAAAGCACCTATGGGGACCGGCTGCATGAACCGGTGGTGGATTTAAAACCGCAACTCAAGCAGGTGCTGGAAGAAACTTATGATCGCGGTGGAACGCTATTGATTCCATCCTTTGCCTTTGGCCGCACCCAGGAACTGCTTTACGTACTGCACGAACTTTACAATGAGAATCAAGTGCCCCGGGTCCCGGTGTACGTCGACAGTCCATTGGCTTCCAAACTCACCCGGGTTTTTGCCGAACACCCGGAAGTCTATGACCAGGCGACCCACAAAACGTTTCTTCAGCAAGGTGAAAACCCGTTTCAGTTTGATCAGATCCATTTTGTGGGCTCGGTGGAAGAGTCCATGGCCCTTAACCGGGATCAAACCCCCCATGTTGTGGTGGCGGCTTCGGGCATGTGTGAAGCCGGACGCATTCTGCATCACCTGCGGCATAAAATTCATGATCCTAAAAATACGATTCTCATTGTCGGATTCATGGCCCAGCACACGCTGGGACGACGCCTTCTCGAGCAGGGTCTCGCCTATGAGGAATCCGGCCGCAAAGGCCCTGCGCCTTTGCTCAAATTCATGAACAAAGAATATCCACTCAAAGCCCGGGTGGTCCGGCTGGGTGGATTTTCCGCTCATGCCGATAAAAATGAAATGCGTCGACTGTTAAAGGAATCAAATTTGAAGGTGAAAAAGATTGCCCTGGTGCACGGTGAAGAAGATCAGACGCTTGCCTTTGCGGAAGACCTGAAAGCCGATGGTTTTGAAATCGCCGTGCCCCGAAAAGGGGAGACGGTAGAAGTCAAATAGGAAACGGATCTATTTGATTTCGGAATTTGGAATTTGGAATGCGGAAATCAAATGTATCTGGTGAGATCGTACCTTTCAAAAAACCAGTTAGCCACGAATCGACACGAATGTGCACGAATAATAAATAATTCAAAAGCCGGGTCACCTGCCAAAGATTAATTCGTGAAAATTCGTGCTAATTCGTGGCTAAGTCAAATGCTGAAATTTTGTCTCGGATTGTATTTCTCGGTATCTTCTTCACTGATCCGGGAATGCCAGTGCGTTTATGAATGTCTCCTGAAAATCCGGATGGGTGGCAAGGTCGAGCACCCGGGTGGCCCGGGTCAGCTCGTTGGCCCGGGTCAGCATGTTTTTGTCAAATAGAGCCAAAATTGCCCCCGCGCCGGCCGCATTTCCCACCACCTCGATATCGTCCTCGGGAATCGGCGGGAACATACCAATTTTTAATGCATCCTTTTTGTTAATGAAGCTGCCGAATGCCCCGGCCACCAGAAGCTTTGCGGGCCGTTGCCTGCCCGCCTCTTGGCACAGCAGATCGATTCCGGTTCGCAAGGCGCCTTTGGCCAGCTGGATGGCCCGCACATCTTTCTGGCTGAATGTCACCGGTCGACCATCCTGCGTTTTTTCAGCCGGCACCACGATATATTCCGGTGATTGATTCGCATCCAACCTCAGATAAGGCGAGCCGGCTTTCCGGTCAAAGGCCCCATCTTTTAAAATCAGTCCGGCCCGGTAGAGTTCCGCGACGGTACTGATGACCCCGGTACCGCACAGTCCGGCCGGCATTTTGGGTTGGGCCGGGTCTTGTTGAATGAGCGAACAAAACGCCCCGCCACTGCTTTTGTCGATCTTTACGGCATCAATCGCACCGGATACGGCATGCATGCCATGGCTGATGGCGGCCCCCTCAAAGGCCGGCCCTGTGGCGCAGGAGGTTGCGGACAGCCCGTCTTTTCCCAGGTACATAATTTCACCGTTGGTTCCCACATCCACCAGCATGGTGCCCGGTTCGGTGTGCGATAATTCAGTCGCCAGCGCGGCACCGACGATATCGGCACCGATAAAACCCGTAATTAATGGCAGGGTTCGAATTTGCGAATCCGGATTGAAACGAAAACCGATTGAAGTTGCGCGCAACGTTTTTTGGGCCACAAATTGGGGCGTGTAGGGAAAGACACCGATCGATGAAGGATTTTTACCTGCAAAAATATGAATCATGGTGGAGTTTCCGACGACGACCATTGTCTTAATTTTGCGCGGATCGATCCGGGTGGATCGGCAAAGGGAGGTTACACCCCATTCGATTGCTCTGACCGCCATATTTTGCTGGCGGGCTAAGAGTGTCGGGTCCATCCGAATGGCGCTGATGCGGCTCATGACATCATCGCCGAACAGCGTTTGGGGATTCCTGGCCGAAGTCGACGCCGTCACGGTGGCTGTGCCCAGATTGCAAAGATAGACCGCAATCGTCGTGGTTCCCAGGTCTACTGCCAGGCCATAGGAGTCGGGTCGACCGCTAGGCGCAGGTTTCAAAGCCGTCAACTTATCAATCAGCGTCGGAAGCCCCTTTTGAGCCACTTCAGCGCTCAGGCGGCTGGTTTCGGGTATGTCCAAGGTGATATCACCGGAAATCTTGAGCCTGCAGGCCAGGCGCACACCGTCGGACAAAGCTGATCGTCCCAGAATTTTAATTTCCGATTCGTCCGGTGCCGCAACACGCTCAGGGGTGCCGGCAACCACACTCACCCGACACTTGCCGCAACTGCCTTTGCCCCCGCAGTCGGTGCGCAAAAATATACCCACACCGATCAGGGCTTCCAAGACAGTTTGACCCGCCTCAATGGGAATTTGAGCGTTTTCAGATAATATGTGAATCATATGTTTGTTAGCATTCATATGTTATAACCCCGTCGTTTAGAAAAGTGTGATTTCCTATGACACATGTAAGAAATCATGTCAAAAAATAAAGCCTAAATTTCAATTCAGTTGCACCGTATTTTGCCGGCTTAATGAAACCATTAAAATTCCAAGCACCAAAAATCAAATTTCCCAACAAATCGTCCGCTTCCAGTTGTGCATATCATTAACAACAAACCCGGGTTATGCAAAGCACAGCGATACAACTGTCGAAAATGTTTTGGTCATTGAATATTGGGATTTGAGATTTATTTGTTATTTGGTGTTTGTTATTTGGAATTTTACTGTTTTGTATGATCTTCTAATGAAATATGTTTAGGACAGCACATTTGCATTATCCTGAATTCTGTCGATATTGTCTTGATATAATAATGGGAAAAAGTATAAATGCTTTTTAGCTTTTATCAAAGGGGGGCGTGCGGGTGACGGTAAATCGGAGGTTACACTGGGCCTGGGTGATTCTGGCAATCTGTTTTGTGGATCTATTTGTTAATTATTCAGTCAGGCTGGGCTACGGCGTCGTCTTACCGGAAATGATTGGCAACCTGGGTTTCAGCCGGGCCGCCGGCGGATCGATCTATAATGCCTATTTGTTTAGCTACATTATCGTCACACCCTTGACCGGGTATTTGACCGATCGGCTCGGTGCCCGGCGGGTAATTGCCATTTGTCTATTTATTCTGGGCGTTGCGGTTATTTTAATGGGCACCGCCAACACGCTTTGGTCGGCCTGCCTCTTTTTCGGATTTGCCGGCCTGGGTGCCACCGGGCTCTGGGCGCCGGTCATCACGTTGGTGCAGCGATGGTTTGCCTACCATCGCCGGGGTTTTGCGCTGGGAATTCTTTCGACTGGATTCGGACTGGGATTTGCGACTGTCGGGGCCGTCTTTCCCTGGATTGTGAAATATTTTAACTGGCGTTATGCCTGGTTTTATCTGGGGGCCATGGCCCTGGTGATGGTGGCGGTAAACGGCATTTTACTAAGAAGCGATCCGTTGGCCACCGGTGTTAAACCCTGGGGCGAAACACCGGATAATGCCGCTGGCAGCATTCCCAGGGGACAAAAGACAACCGCGCAACCCACGGCCCCAAGTTCACTGTTTGCCGACAGCCGGTTTTGGCTGATCGGCAGCTCTTATTTCGCTGTTGCCTATGCCTTATACGGGATTACCACCTTTATGGTGGATTTCGCCAAATACCAGTTAAACCTGCCGCTGGAAAAAGCCAGTTTCCTGGCCACCATACACGGGATATGCCAGATTGCCGGGGTGCTGACCATATTGCCGTTGTCCGACTACCTGGGCCGCAAAAAAACCATTATCATATCAAATATAATTATCACCTGCTGCCTGGCATTGATTCTGCTATCCGGTGAATCGCAGGTGATGTTGTATATCGCCATCGGCGGCCTGGCCGTTTTCTACGGAGCCACTTTCCCCATCTACGGAGCCTGCGCCGGTGACTATTTTCCCCGGGAAGTCATGGGTACGGTCATTGGTGCATGGACACCCTTTTACGGTTTAGGGGCTATTTTAACCCATTGGGTCACAGGCATATTGCGGGATGCTACCGGGGTTTACAACCATGCTTTTGTCATTAATGTTGTGATGGGTGCGGTGGCAGTCCTGTTGATCAGCATGGTCCGTAAAAAGTAAAAGAAATACCTAAAGTTAAGGAGTGACCTATGAGTCGGTTTTTGATGGTGGACGTCGGTGCCGGTACCATGGATGTGCTGTGGTATGACACTGAAAGTGAACTGCATTTTAAAGCGGTGGTCAAATCGCCGGTCCGGTATCTGGCTGAAGCGGCTGAAAAATTGTCTGGCAATCTGCTGGTCAGCGGGACCGAAATGGGCGGCGGGCCGGTAACCACCATCTTAAAGGCGCGTGCGCAAAATGCTGAGGTTGTGATGTCGGCCTCGGCTGCCGCCACGCTGCACCACAATCCGGACAAGATCCGCTCCTGGGGTATCGACATCGTTGAGGATGCAAAAATCGAAGATTTACGACCGGATGGAAAGTATTCGCACCTGGTTCTCGGTGATCTTGACCCGGAGCGACTGCGCCGAATTGTGGAAGGATTTGGTGTGACGTTTGCCTTTGATGCCGTGGCAATTTGTGCCCAGGACCATGGCCTGCCGCCGGCGGGGGTTTCGCACTTGGATTTTCGCCATAACATGTTTCAAGACCGGCTTGGGGAAAAACCATACCCCCACGTATTGCTTTATAAAAAAGATGAAGTTCCCGTCGAGATGAACCGTCTGTCCGCCATCGCCCGGACTGCCGGCGCCATACCCGCTGATGAAGTCTATGTCATGGACAGCGGCATGGCCGCTATTCTGGGCGGATCAATGGATGTGCTGGCCCGCAACAAAGCGCGGGTGATCATTTTGGATGTGGCCACCTCGCACACAGTTGGGGCGGCGATGCTGGGTGATGAAATTGCCGGTTTTTTTGAATATCACACTTCAGACATTACGCTGGATCGTTTGGAAAGTCTGCTGGTGCAATTGTGTGACGGGAAAATCGAGCACGGCCGGATCCTGGCAGAAGGAGGCCATGGGGCCTATCTGCGCACGGCAGTTGGATTTCAAGACGTCGAGGTGATCATTGCCACCGGTCCCAAACGGCGACTGGTGGCGTCATCGAAACTCCCCATGGCATTCGGAGCGCCATTGGGAGACAATATGATGACGGGAACAGTGGGATTACTGGAAGCTTTGCGACGGCGCAAAGGCCTTGAACCGATTAACTACTTATGAAGAATAAGAAATTGCAGCGGGGAATTTTACAGGCGACTTGTTAATGTTGTTAAAATAGGGTTCAATGCTGGAAGGCTTGGAGGCCAGAATGCTTTAAGGCTAAAAGCTCATCATCCTAAACGGCCTTCCCGCTTTCTTACTTCCATGCATCCCAGCCTTAATTTCAGTGAAAATCATTGCCCGAATTTTCGGCCTGGCACTGCCAGTAAAATGGAAAATTTTCATCGCTGGCACAATCCCCAACAAAACCGGCGAATCTTTCCTTGGGTCCGTCGATGACATAGCCGTGGGGGGATTTGACGATCTTTTCTGAATCGCTGGTCGTCATTTTCTCCGATTTATTCGAAAATTCGACCGGATGTGACCCGGATTGCGCGCTGTCGATCGAAGAATTGGTTGCGCAGGCAACTAAGGTGAAGGACAATATTAGGGTCAGTCAGATGCGCATACCTGACTCCTTTAATCCTGTTGCATTCGATTTGTTTCCTAAAGATAAGATGCATACGAAAACATGTAAAGAAAATCAGCTTGCCCTACGGGACAAAGGTATTATTTTAAACGTTGTCTAATAACTACATCTGAATTCAGCGCCAGCTGCGGTTCTTACTCGGATTTAAATAAAATGGCCAATCAGAAATCAAAAAAACTACGATTTACCGATCGCGATTTCGATTTTCTCGTAGAGACCGCCTCGCCCGGCGTTTCGGATAAAGCGAATCTCATTAGAATTATCCGGGAGGATGAAGATTTTCGAAATACATTTATCCGCGATGAAAAAGTTTTTCGCAAACTGATGGAGGACGAGGAAGTGTTGCTGAAAATATCCCCGTCCCTATACTTTGAGATCCTGCTGCGAAAAGCTGCCCGCGACCTCACCGCGGCCAGCTACACCCTGGAAAAAACGCTTACAATGAGTATCCCGGTGTTTGATACGGAAGATCTGGCAGCGCTGTTGGCAGAGGATTCGCTGCTGGCATATTTGGCCCAGATGCTGTCTTCTTTCACAAGGATTGAAAGCTATGCCGTTTCATTCAGGATCAGGAAGGGAGTTTGGCGTAAAATTCGGTTTAATGATCTGGACATCCGAAGTCTGATGAGTTTCTGTGATATAGTAGATGATTTTTACCGCTTTGGTTTGTATAAACGCATTGCAGATGTCTGTCTTTTTATGCTGGGGGTGTTTCCCGAGTACACGGTGCGCAACTACAGGTATCCCCTGTCAGGAGAGCTGCGTCCGGCTGGCGGATCCAGCCCAAGAATCAGTCCGGAAGATTATGAAAAAGAGGGGCGCAGATTTTACAAATTGGCAGCCGAGCATGCGTCGGCCCGGGAACTGGAGTTGCAAGATGTCTTCCGGACCCTCCATGAAAATTTTCAAAAAGTTAAGAAACCCCTAAACTTCATCGCCGAGCATTACCTGCAATACAAGCGGCAGATGATCTTCGTCTAAGCAAGGAGGCTGAATCATGGTTAAAGTCAAAACGTTTGCCAGTCCACTAAAAATTTTTCAAGCCAAAAAAGAACTCGAGGAACTCGATGCCATGGTCAACCGCTTTATTGAGAACAATAAAGTTCAAAAAGTTATCTCGGTCAGCGACGCCTGCACCACCGATGATTCCGGAGCCTCCATCGGTCTGGTGCGCGTGATTGCGTATGAATGACAGATGTCAGATTCATACACGTCCTGTTGCCTGCCATGCAGAAAGGATGTGACGCGTCTCAATGGCCTCCCGGAAGACGCGCCGCCGGGCCTTGAAGGTAAAAAGTCTGGCAGTGCATCCTATTGGCCGACCTTAAACTCGGCCAGTTTTTCCAGCGCCAAAACCATGGCCGAGTGATCCAGGCCGATGTCTCCCTGGGCAGCGACACTGTTGAACAATTCCTGGGCGGTCGCGGTATTCGGCAGTGACATTTGCAGCTTGCGGGCATTGGACAGTGCCAAATTCAGGTCCTTCTGGTGGAGTTCGATTCTAAAACCGGGATCAAAGGACCGTTTGATCATCCGTTCGCCGTGAATCTCAAGAATTTTAGACGACGCGAACCCTCCCATCAGCGCCTCACGGACTTTTGCGGGATCCGCTCCTGCTTTGGATGCGAACAGCAGCGCCTCGCCAACCGCCTCAATGGTTAAAGCCACGATAATCTGGTTGGCGACCTTGCAGGTTTGACCGTCACCATTGCCACCTACCAGCGTAATATTTTTGCCCATCAGCTCGAATAGCGGCTTTATCTTATCGAAGGTTTGCTGGTCACCGCCCACCATTATCGTCAGTGTTCCGGCCTTGGCCCCAACCTCACCACCGGATACCGGTGCATCCAAATACTTGCAGCCCAGGGCGTTGATCTTCTCGGCAAACAGCTTGGTTTCCACCGGGGAAATGGAGCTCATGTCAACGACGATCTTGCCCTGGCTGAGTCCCTCGGCAACCCCGTTTGCGCCAAACAATACCGTCTCGACATCCGGTGTGTCCGGCACCATGACAATGATCACCTCACCCCATACGGCGGCCTCCCTGGCAGATGACACCACCTGGGCGCCCTTGTCCAAAAGTGCTTGGGGAATTTTATTATGGTCGTTTACGGCAACCTCATGGCCGGCGTCCAGCAAGTGTAAGGCCATGGGTGCGCCCATGATTCCAATACCGATAAATCCGATCTTCATTGCTTTTCTCCTTGTCATTTATTTATAGGGTTCAAACCACCGGAGGCCATCCTCCGTTGTCCCGGCGGGTACATATTCGCATCCGATCCATCCGTTGTAGCCTGCCGCATCAATGGCGTCAAACAGATTGGGAAAATTTATTTCTCCGGTTCCGGGTTCATGCCGACCCGGATTGTCGGCAATTTGAATGTGGCCTATCCGGGAGAGATGAGTCGACATCGTATCGATTAAATTGCCTTCCATTATCTGCATGTGATAAACATCGTATTGCAGCATAAGGTTGGGATGATTGACTTCCTCCAGCAGTCGCAGCGCCTCCTGGGTCCGCACCAGATAGAATCCCGGGACGGCGTTGTGATTTAACATTTCGATCAGCAATCGAACACCCTTCTTTTGCAAAGCGGCAGCCGCAAATTGCAGGTTATCGACTAACGTTCGGCGGACTTTGTCCGGCGCCAATTCTGCAGGAATCAACCCGACCAGACAATTTATGGCCGGGCACTGCAGGGCTTCGGCATAAGCCAGCGCCGATTCCACACCATCTTTGAATTCACCCTCGCGACCCGGAATACATGCAATCCCCCGCTCCCCGGCAGCCCAGTCTCCGGCCGGCAGATTGAACAACACCTGCTCAAGTTTATGGGAATCCAACTCGGCGGCCAGCTGCTCTTTTGGCCACTCATAGGGAAACATGTACTCCACAGCCTGGAAGCCGGCTTTAGCGGCGCGCTCGAAGCGGCCCAGGAAATCGACCTCATTAAACATCATTGTCAGGTTTGCACTGAACTTTGGCATGATCAATCCTCCCCGAAATTATTACATAAGTGGCGTTTAAAATTCTGTATCGATGCAATGATAACAGAATAAAGGGATATTTTTTTAATTGCAAGGGTTATGAATTCTGCAAGGTCAGAAAATTAAGTTTGCCTGTGGTACACGACGTCAAATCCGGCAATACTCGCGGTGTGAATTAAATTCGATGACAATTGATTCAACAGGAAAAGACCGCATTGTTAAACTTTATTGGAATGGATGTGTATTTACGGAGAAATAAATATTGCAGCAGTGTTTAAGAAAACAAACTTCGGATTTTCAGCAAAAACCTTAATGTCGTCAGCTATCGCAGACCGGCAACCAGCAGCAATAGTCCAGTTGCCGGCAACCAACCTCCTATTTTGCACCCACCTGCTTCTGGAAATCTTTGCGCAGATTTTCGCGCCACAGTTGGTATTCGGTTTGGATGGCCTGATGAAACACTCCCGAATCGGAGTCTGTGCTCTCTCCGGCCACCATCACCGTAAAACCGGCATGCAAATCGCGGGAGTAACTTTTTTGAAACGGCTCCAAACCGATCTCCATGCCTTCTTTGATTCGGTGATGCTGTCGGTTACGATTTTTTCCCGTGGCGGATCGGGGTGTGCCCGTGGTGAAAACATCTTGACTGCTCCAGCATATGTAGCCGTTTTTATATACTCCCAGAATATATTTTTTATCAGGATATTGCGGGATTTTAAAAACACCCCGGTCGTTGGTTACCGATTGGACAGCCGCAATGGTGGCGGTTTTAGCGGATTGCTTATCGGGATAGTCTGTGTACCACCGAATTGCCACAGCCGCATCGCGAATCGGTTGTCGTGTCTCAGCATCAACCACGCGTCCTCTAACCACGTATTTTGGACTACAGGCAATAAGCGTAAAAATTAGTGCAAGACCGGTGAGCATGATCGCACCGGTGGCTGGATAGATCTTCATATATACCCCCTTTAATGCTTGCCAACCACATCACACCGCGGCGGGAATGCAAGTCAAACATACAGCGTACTGCCCGGTGTTTGACTTAGAAAAGCGCCCTTGGGCAGCACCGGTGCCGATGCTGCCCATCGCCAGAAATTTCCTCCTCAAAACCCTCCAGGCGATTACCGGGCGATAATCCCATCCGATCCATCGAATGGTGATTTCCTCCGAAATCAGACAACTTCCCGAAATGATATAAAAATAAAAGATATTCCCATTGCTTTTGGTGAACACTTATCCCAAAAGATGGATGGCTGCTCGAGAAAGTTCCTGAG
>Ga0210062_1000042_pt1 | contig 32643 bp, 17 predicted proteins | sample Muzzi_CordA_D2_FD_185528 | JGI IMG/M metagenome (GOLD analysis project Ga0210062, IMG submission 185528) | Wetland microbial communities from San Francisco Bay, California, USA, that impact long-term carbon sequestration - Muzzi_CordA_D2 (SPAdes) | ecosystem: Environmental > Aquatic > Marine >...
ATTCAGGTCTGGTTGGGAGACGGCAGGGGGAACTGGCCGGTTGAATCGGGTCCTACGGTCAGCGGAAAATACATGGATGTCCTTGCGGCAGATCTTAATCATGACGGCAACCTGGATCTGGTCGGATCCGGCTGGGGGACCCATGGCGCGCTGATGGTCTGGCTGGGCGACGGCGCCGGGAACTGGTCATCAACCAATCCGCTGGAAAAAGGCAGTTTCTATGGATTAACCATTGGCGATTTGAATGGCGATGGGCATTTTGACATCCTCGCCGGGTCCCATAGAAACGGAGTTCGAATTTTCCTGGGAGACGGCCGGGGAGATTTTACCCGGCGCATGAGCCCGGATGAAGTCATAGCGCGTCGCGCTAAGAGTCAGAAACTAACAGCAGCCGGCGTCGGTGATTTGCCGCGTCCGGAAAAAAACAGAAGTTTTTGGCAAGTACTTGCAATTGATCTGGATAACGATGGCCGGGATGATATTCTCGCCAGTTCGCTGGACTCGCAAGGAATAAGAGCCTGGCGCAATTTAGGAAACAATGGCTGGGATTATATCAATGGTGCTTTTCCATCCAACGGTAACTATTATGGGATGGCACCTGCCGATTTAGACCAGGACGAGCGAGCTGATATTTGTGCTGCCAGCTTTGGTGAGGGTATTAAAATTTGGCCGGGAAAAGACGGCACCTTTAAAATTATTCGGCCAAGGCAGGTAGAACAGTTCGAACCGGCGGATCGGCATATCAAAACGCAGGTAACTTTCGAAAATGATGTCTTCCGAACCATTGGGGGCGTGCCGGAATACAGAATTGGCCCCGGCGATACGTTGGAGATTTCTCTGTGGGAAGGAACCAAACAGGAAAAGCAGGAAATTATCGTCCGGCCGAATGGTAAAATATCATTTGGCTTCGTGGAAGATCTTGACATCAGTGGACTGACCGCCTCCGAGTTGGACCAAAAGCTGACACACGATCTAAAGCAATATGTTAAAAATCCACGCATCGACGTGATTGTAAAGAAATTTGACAGTAAATTCGTCCAGATATTGGGTGCCATCCAATCCCATCGTGAAGGAACCGGACCCGGCAAATACCGCCTGCAAGGTAAATCAACTGTACTGGGGATGATCGCCCGGGCCGGAGGACCAACCAAGGACGCCAACCTGAATGACGTCAGAGTGCGGCGTAAAAACGGTCAGATGGTATCTTTAAACCTTTTCAAGACCATCAATCAGGGAGATCTCAACCAGGATCTGGTGGTCAATGACGGTGATCTGGTATTTATTCCGAATCTGACCGAAGAAGGCAATCGGGTCTATGTCTTCGGTGAAGTTGAAAAACCGGGCGCGTATACGTTTAGCGGGGTAAATTTCCGGTTGTTTGATGCAATTTCAGAAGCCGGCGGCGCCACGATTTTTGCTTCAACCGAGAGTACCCGGGTCGTTCGGGGCGATCCGACCCGTCCGGAGTTGATTAATGCGAACCTGAAAAGCCTGATTGAAGAGGGCGATCAATCACAAAATATGGTTTTGGCCGGCGGAGATCTGGTCTATGTACCGCGCAGCGGGTGGGGGGATATCAACTTAGTTAATAAACGAATCAGACCGCTGATGGAAATGATACTGTGGCCGGCGCGCACCATCATCGATTGGTATAACGCGGCTGATATCATCAGCACCGGCGGCAATTAGAGTTCAGGACGCTAACACAAGCATGATAACTCGTGATAAGGATGTTTCACGATGGCACAATATGACGTTGACTTAAGAGATTACTGGCGAATCATCAAAAAGAGAAGAACCTCGATCATATTCATGGTCCTGCTGGTGGGTATTTGCAGTTACGGGTTTGCCAAAATCAAGGAGCCGATACCGCTTTTTGAAGCCAGCTCCGCCATCAAGATCGATCGATTTTCCAATATGGCATCCATTTTGACCGGTGAATACTGGCGACAGTCGGAGAACATGGTAACCCATGCTTATATTATCACAAGCTTTCCGGTTTTATGCCAGACAGCCAGATCCCTGGGGTGGTTGCCTGAAAATATGCCCGACGAAGCCGTTCAGGATTCTCAAAAGTATCTGTCCATTATCCGGCGTCTGAAATTGATGGTCGAACCGGAGCACCAGGAAGGCACCAATATTATTAACATCCGGGTGCAGTCCGAAAATGCTCGGGACGCGGCGAAGGTGGCCAATATTTTTGCGCGTTCATATCGTGATTACAACATCCGGGAAAAGAATAAAAAAACCTTTGAGACCAAAGCCTTTATCGAAGAACAGCTAAGACTGACCTCCAATCGCCTCAAACTGGCTGAAAATGAGCTTCAGGCGTTTAAACAAAGCTACGGGCTGATATCGCTGGATGCCCAAACTCAGAATACGCTGAACCGACTCTACGCGGTTGAAACGGAACATGAGAAGACTAAACTAGATAAAGCCGAAGTCGAATCCCAGCTGCGGATGATCCGGGCCAATAAAATAGGAACAGCAGGTGAATTAAAAGAAACCTTCTTTGCCGCCGCGCCGAATTCTCCGGTGTTTGGGTTGAAAACCAAACTGAATGAATTGCTGTTGAAGCGGCAGACCCTGTTGATCAATTTCACCAACAAACATCCCAGAGTAAAGGAAATTGACGACCAGATTCAGGCCGTGCTTCATGAAACCGGCAAGGAGTTGCAGTCCCTGCTGAATTCATACACAACCCGTGAAAAGGATCTTTCGCAAAGAATTTATCAACTTCGCCGGGAGAATCTAAGCCTGCCGGAAAAAGGTCTGCAACTGGTTCGTCTGCAACGGGATGTCGAGCTGCAGGAATCTTTGTACACCCAGTTAAAAGAGAAGTATCAGGAGACTTTAATTCAGGAATCCGGCAAAGTTGAGGAGGTCACCATACTTAAGCCGGCTGTGCCGTCGGATCAGCCGTTTAATATTCCCTCCAAGTTAATGATCGTTGTTACCGGAATTGTGATGGGGCTCGTCATCGGAATTGTATTTGCATTTCTGGGCGAGGTGTTTGACACCTCCATGGGCACCATCGAGGATGTGGAGGAATTGCTGAATGTTTCCGTTCTGGGGGTTATCCCCCAACTGGAAGACGAACCCAAGGGAAGCCTGCGCTCTGACAGTGGGTCTCACAAAAAGGGTAGAGCCCGATATCTGGTTACGCACTATGAACCCAAGTCTATGGGAGCTGAAGCCTTCCGGGCATTGCGCACCAATCTTCAGTTCCTGCGCCTGGAAATGCAGGGCAAACTGTTTTTGATTACCAGCTCGTTTGTACGGGAAGGCAAAACTTTAAACGCTGTCAACCTGGCATTGAGCCTGGCCCAGTCCGGCAACAAGGTGCTTTTGGTGGATGCGGATCTACGCAAACCCCTGGTTCATAAAATTTTCGGATTGTCACGGGAGCCCGGAATTACGGACTGCGTGCTGGGAAATTACCAGTGGCAGGAAGTGACCAATACGATCTCCGACGTCATGCTGGGAGATTTTGGAATCGATGATATATTAAAGACTCCGGGCATGGATAACATTAACGTGGTCACGGCCGGCACCAAGCCGCCTAATCCTTCAGAAATCCTCAGTTCCTCGCGTTTCAAGGAATTTTTAGCTGAAGCTAATAAAGTCTATGATTTCGTGTTTGTCGACTCGCCGCCCCTCCTGCCGGTTGCGGATGCCACTGAAATTGCACCATTGATGGATGGCGTGTTTATGGTATACACGGTGGGCAAGATCGGACGCGGTGTTTTAAAACGGGCCAAGTCAAACCTGGACAATGTGGACGCCAGGGTTCTGGGGGTTATTCTGAACAATGTCAAACCGGAAGCCGGTCCCGAGTATTTTAAATACCACTCCCAGCATTATTACGGACCGGAGGGCGAGACCGGCCGTCCAAAACGAAAATTTATAAACTGGTTTCAAAACCTAAAAATACCCCTAACCAAGGGACGGGTATTAAAAATTAGCGTGCTGGCCATGGCGCTGGCATTGTTGGCCCTGGGGATTTTCTGGCAGGATTTACATTTTTTTACAGAGGATTGGCTGACGACGCTTAAGCGGTTATTTACCTCACCATAAATTCCATCTTTTTCTAACTTTAATATGTTTAAGGCAAGCTCTATGCATGAGTTTTCCAAACCGATGCCGAGTGCCGGATACCATGAACAGGGGTGAAGCGTGCGATCGTTTTTCTTCGGTTTAACATTTTTGTTGGTCGCTTTGCTGGCTGGTTTTCTTCTGACCCAGTATTCACCCGTACTTCTTCTGCTGGCAGTTGTGGCGCTTATTATCTTCACCGTTTCCTTTATCAACATCGAATGGGGCCTGTACATCATAATCTTATCAATGCTGTTATCACCGGAAATCATGGCCGGGCAGACCGGCGCGGGCTCTTTGGGAAGGGGCGTCACCCTGCGGCTGGAAGACTTCCTGTTGGCGGTTATCGGGCTCAGTTGGTTTGCCAGGAATGCCGTCGACAAGGAACTGGGTCTTTTTTTAAAAACACCATTAAATAAAGCGATCATATTTTACATTTTAGCCTGTGTGTTATCCACCGGTTTTGGTATCATGGCCGGCCGGGTCGAGCTTAAAACCGGATCTTTGTATTTATTAAAATACCTGGAGTACTTTATCGTCTTTTTTATGATGGTTAACCATGTGCGGAATACGGATCAAGTTAAGCGGTTTATAATTTGTTTGTTTTTAACCTGCTTTATCGCCTCAATTATCGGTGCATTCCAGATCCCGGCGGGAGGGAGGGTCAGTGCGCCGTTTGAGGGCGATGTTGGAGAACCGAACACATTCGGCGGTTATCTGCTTTTTATGGGGATCCTGGCTGGCGGACTACTGGCCAAAACGGACAATTTTAAAATCAAACATATTCTGACTGTATTTCTCCTCTGCATCATCCCGCCTTTTTTATTCACCCAATCTCGATCTTCTTATTTGGCGGCCATCCCGGCCTTACTGGTCCTGGGCTTTATGGCTGAACGTCGACTCATCATCTTAGGTATACTGGCAGTTTCTTTTATGGTGAGCCCACTTTTCCTGCCAAAAGCCGTCAAAAATAGAATTATGTATACCTTCACCCAACCCGAGGAACAAGGTCAGATTAAAATCGGCGATTTACGATTAGACACCTCGACTTCAGCTAGACTAATAAGTTGGCAGGAGGCCTTGTCGGATTGGCCCAAACATCCCCTGCTTGGATATGGCGTTACCGGTTATCATTTCGTGGATGCTCAATTTCCAAGAATTCTGGTAGAGACCGGTATTTTAGGATTGATTGCTTTCTTTTACCTTCTCTATTCCATATTTAAATTATCGCTGCAATACCTGAAAGAAGTTAAAACTCCATACTACCAGGGCCTCGGGATCGGTTTTCTGGCCGGTTTCGTAGGCCTCATAGTGCATGCCATGGGAGCCAATACCTTTATTATTGTTCGTATTATGGAGCCATTCTGGTTTTTTGTCGGAATTATTGCCGCAATACCCATGCTGGAACGCCAAAAGGCCGAGCAAGGCCAGGAAGCTGAAGTGACGAGCCGAACTGCAACGGCCCCTAATGTGTCGCCCGCGAGCTAACATCAAATTTTCCCGGATGGTTTCCCCGCCAACCGGTTATGAGTTAAATAGAGTCCTGCTATAGATTTGGCATCCTGAATTTCTCCCATCTCAATCATTTTCATGGCATCACTAAACTCGAATTGATGAACATTTATAATTTCGTCCTGATCCAGCTTTTGCCCGGCCGACTGTAGATCCTTGGCCAGAAAGATATGAATCCGTTCATCCGAGTATCCGGGCACGGGCGTTATTTCCCCCAATTTCTGCCATTTGCCGGCCGAATAGCCGGTTTCCTCAATCAGCTCTCTTTTGGCACAATTCATCACCGACTCCTGCGGATCGAGTGTGCCGGCGGGAATTTCCCAGATATATTCCCTAAGGGCGTGACGATATTGTTTGATCAAAAGGATCCGGGAATCAGTTAACATGGGAATGATGGCGGTTGCACCGGGGTGCTCTATAAATTCCAGGTCGGTGACGACGCCGTTTTCCAGCGTGACATTTTCTCGTATCAGGTTGAATACCCGGCTCCGATGGACGGTTGTGCGGGTGTTTATGGTTGCAGTCATAGTATGCTCCTTATATAGGCTTGGAAGCCAGGAAGCTGGGAGGCTTGAAAGCGGGTTAAGTTGACTATATTGATTGCCTATTAGTTGACTAAATTGATTTGTTGAGTTTCGACCTTTAGATCATGGCCCGCACGATGCTAAATTTTCGAAGGCTGGGTTGATCCGCCGGAGGCGAACATCAAAACCCGAAGGGCTCTACCCAATCTACAAGAACTGGCTTCCCAGCTTTCGAGCCACCGTGCTTCCCGGCCCCCCAGCCTCTCAGCTTTCGAGCCACCGTGCTTCCCGGCCTCCCAGCCTCCCAGCTTTCTGGCTTTTTCAGAAAATATATAGTATAAAAGTTGTAAGTCTATCGTCAACAGGTTTAACCATGCTACGAAAAATTAAATTCAACCAGTATATTTATCTATTAATACTCTGTCTTGTGTTTGCATCCTGCCAGGTGGTCCGAACTTCTTACGATATCACCGAAGAAACCGTCAAAGCCACTTATAACGTCTCAAAATTTACCGCCAAATCCGTTTACGGCGCCGGCAAACTTATTTATTATGTCGGCGGATTTACCTTTAAGGTGGTTGCCGCGCCTCTGAGCTGGCCGTTGACGCGGCAGGAGATCGAGACGATTGACGGACTCCCACCCAAAGAAGCCATTCGTCAGGGAAAAGTCAAAAAATCGCCTTATGTCGTCAAAGGCAGAAGGTATGTGCCCATGTCCGTCGAACAGGCCGGCAACTACCGGGAAACCGGCATTGCGTCATGGTATGGATTTGAAACCTATCACCAGGAAGACGGCCACATGACGGCCAATGGTGAGGCATTTGATCCGAACGGACTCAACGCGGCACATAAGTATCTGCCCCTGCCCACCTTTGTCAAGGTAACCAATCTTGAAAACCGTCGCAGCATTATCCTGCGGGTAAACGATCGCGGACCGTTCGTAGACGGGCGGATAATTGATCTGAGCGCCGGCGCGGCCCGCAAATTAGGTTTTTACGATAAAGGAACCGCCAAAGTTCGGGTGGAGGCTATTACTGGTGAAGGTTAAAATAAATGCCTTAAATTGTTGTAAAGAAAAAAATAAGGAATGGATTCCTCATCTATTATTGAACATCCATAGCGCATTCGTATTCATCAATTATTGTCCGCCAGTTCTTGGGTGGACTATGCATTTATTCTTCTAATTATCTTTTATGATCAATTTAATCTCATCCGAATTGGCCTTCAGCTCCGGTGCGTACATGGCATAACCGCGGGTGGGCAGGGCGCTGAATTTACCCGGAACTTCCGCCCGCAACCAGTAACTGATGCTGTGCCGTCCGCGGGCCAGCTGCTGCACGAAGAAGCAGACTTTGCGATCACGGTATTCCACATAGGCGCCCATCTCATTGTTATTGTATCCGCTGCGAACTTCAACCGGTTCGAATCCGGCGGCCTTGAGATCTTCAAACACCAAGTACTCATAGTCGTTTTTGCTTTCAATCTCCAGTTCTACTTCCACTAAATCCCCGCTTTTTATTGCCGCCAGATTTTTCAGCGGCTCACGGGTGAACTTTTCAACCCTGCGGTCCACCACCTGGCCATGGGATCCGACATCCTTGACCTTCCGGTCGGCTTCTTGTAATCGGTAAACATGGCGATGGACCTTGATTTCCAGGCCCTCGGCTGTAATAAAATCCTGGAGGGTGAAGTAATCCAGGTAAGCATTAAAATAGATGGATCCCCGACCGGATTTCTTAAGGCTTAATTGATGCGGGCCGCTGGTGATATCGGCACCTTCCAGGATGAACTTGTTGTCGAATGTGAAAAGATTGCCGGCGTTGATTCTGACCGTTTTCATTTTGATATCGTCAAGAAGGATATCCAACGTTAAATCCGGTCGATCCTCCCCGCTGTTGGTCAGGTACTCCGCGAAGGCTTCCAACACGACGGCCGTATCCCGGGTGCTTTTCCAGTAGGTGGCGTGTTTGCGGTTGTTGAGCAGGTATTTTACCAGCCGCGATGCCTTTTCACTTTGGGGTTGGGTTCGGCTCAAAAGTTTGAGGTAATATGCATGGGCTTCGTATTCACTGCCGTACCAGTACCACCAGTAAGATTGGTTGGGCAGATTCAGGTAGGCCGTCTGGTTCTCGTCATCCTGCACCAGGTATTGTTCGATGTTTTGCAAAAGCATGGCCAGCTTTTCGGCATCTTCCAGTTTATGCAAAGCCATGCCGAACATGGCTTTGGCATACACCGCCAACTGATTGCGATCACGGTAAAGATAATCGCGCATTTGCATCAGATCGATGTTTTCATCGACCAGGACCATGTAAACAAAGGCATCCAGATTGTCGGCGTGCCGCTTGCCGTCTTTCTGCTTCAAATCGTAACGCTGGAGCCGCGCAACCTGCTTGTTCTGGTAGTTTTGCAGCCAGCGGATGCCGCGTTCAAGGCTTCCGTCCGGCAATATAACATCGTTGGCCCGGGCAATTTGAAGTCCGTGAGCCACATAGGCCGAAGTGTGGGGATAAGATCTTTCACCATAGCCGCTGAACCAGCCCCAGCCGCCGTCGGTTAACTGCATATTCGCCAGCCGTTTAACACCGGCCCTTACCATATCGGCTACCGTTGCTTGATCGAAAACCGGGTTGTGATCATAACGCTGCCATTGTTCTGTCCTTTGCCGATCATCACCGATTTCCTGGGAATTGAGATTGGTCCGTTTTGCTTTAATCGCCTGCAAATCAAGTCCCATTTTTAATAGAATTTGCTGGGTAATTACAGTCGGCAGGAAGCGATTTAAAGTTTGCTCGGTACAGCCGTAAGGATAACTTGTCAAATAGGGCAGGGCATCCACCATGGCCCCGGCCAACGAGGGTGAGAATCGCAGCTCCAATCGCGACGCTGCCACCCGCCTTGCGGCCGGAACTTCAAATAAAATTGACGCTTCGGATTTATCCGGCCGGATCACCCCGCTTTTGGGCACCTGCTTGGTCATGCCGTGAACGTACACTGGAAAATGCATCTGGACGGCATCCGACTCTTCATCGGTCAACGCCTTCATGCGAATGACGGCTTCGCCCTCTTTGACCACGCTTACACGCCAATCGACGCGTTGCTCACCATTGGGGTCTATGGTAACTGATTTTATGGCTTTTTCGTCATTTAGCAGGGCCAGGCAGCCGCCGTCAAACTCCAGCTTGACTTGGGCTTCCTTCTTGTTTTTCAGATAATTGTGAACATTGGCCGACAGAACCACTTCGTCAGTTTCGACAAAAAAGCGCGGCGCCTGCAACCGCAGAATCAAATCTTTGCGCGTGAACACTTCAACCGTTGCCTGGCCCACCCTGGTGCCGTGTCCCATGGACCATACCACAGCCTTCCAGCCGGTGAGATTTTCAGGCATGGTAAAATCAACTTCAGCCATCCCTGAGCCATCGGTCAGAATCGACCCGGACCAAAAAGCGGTGTCGGCAAATTTGGTGCGCACCGCAGGTTGCACAAGGTCCTCCGGAGTATCCGCCTCACCGGCCGGTTCTCCTTCGGCGGGCACCTTTTTTTCTGCGTCCAGACTTTCGGATTTAACCTGTTTCAGCATCCCTGTTTTTCCAGCCAAGCTGGATTGAGCAGCGGCCGGCGCTCTCGCCGCCTGCGGCGACGCTTCCGCGACGATCCCATCGGTGTCTGCTCTTTCATTCTCCGCAGCATCCTGGAACATGAGATGTCCGAATACGCCGATATTGCGCATGGGTTCTTCTTTTTTTCTTAAAAGATTATAGCCGCGACGTGCGAGGCTGGATTCGGTTTGCGGCTGATGCCGCCGCCGCCATTTCCAGAAAAAGCTGCGTATTTCCGGCGCATTGGAGCCACCGGAAATATATTCCAGGGCACGGTCATAGACGGTCATGACCGCGGCTCCCTGAAACGGTTCGCCATCATAGTCCGTGACTTTGATTTTAAAGTTGGCGCGTTGGCCGGGTCGATACGCGCTGCGGGATGGTTTGATGGCGACATTGAGCACCCGTTCCTCCGGCGGCACAATAATTTCACGCACTTCACTGTGAAACTTGCCGTCATAAACGGTAAAAGCTTCCACGAAAAAGTTGGGCATGTCTTTTTGCGTAACGGAAATTTCTTCAACAATACTTTTGCCGGTCATGTGGATGACTTTCGGCGGCAGGTAAATGCCGTTGGCCGGGCGCACGAACAACACCACGGCCGCCCCCGCACGATCCGTATTGATCTGGAGCCTGACACGATCTCCCGGTGCATATTCACTGTTATCCGGTATCAACTCGATTTTGGCAAAGCGATATTGAGCACCATCATCACCTTCACCACGCACCGTGAATACATAGCCGCCTTCAATGGTGTGGTTCTTTGTATCCGTTACTTGGTACGACAAACGGTACTGCCCGGCCCGCGAGGCCTGCAACTGTATCTGGGTCTGGCCCCGGGGATCGGTATCCAGGTTCCAGCGACCCACTTCAGACTCCTGCGGTTCATTATCCCGGAAAGTGACCCGCAGCAGCCTTAACAGACCCTTACCCTGGACCGGCTTTTGATCCAGGGTCTGGGCTTTGAATCCGGCTTGAATGGAATCGCCGACCCGATAGTGACCGCGATCAACCCAGGCATAAACTTTAAACGGGTGGCGGGCCACCAGCACTTTGCCCTGGCCGACAATGGTGCGGCGTGATTGATCCCGCACTTCAGCGCTGATGGTGTAGCGATGATTCTTGTCACCGTGAATCAGTTTGGTCAACGCCGTATCAAACTCGACCCGGACCGTGCCGTCATCGCCGATTTTAGCTTCTCCGTCAGCGACGACCTCCGGCGGTTGCTGCGGCCAGTGCTGCCCCCAACTGAAGATCGGTCTTCGGCAACCCCACAGCCGCCAGCCGGGATACCAGGCATAGTCATAGCCGTACCACCAGTATCCGGGGCCATAAAACCAATCCCAATAAAATGCGGGATACCAGCGGTCGTCGTACTGGCTGCGATAAACCTTGTATTTTACAGTGGCTTCGGTCACCGGTGAGCCGAAGTAGTAGTTGGCCCTGATAGTGGCTGTAATTTTTTCACCCAGCATGACCGGTTCTTGAGGAGCCTCCACCTTGACCTCAAACTCAGGTTTTTTATACTCTTCCACCCGAAAGGTATTGCCACCGTAAACGCTCCCTGAACTGTGAGAGATACGATACACTCCCAGCGGGGCATCCGGCGGGATATCAAATTCACCTTCCAGACCGCCATGGGCATCGGCCGGGATACTACGGGTATAGATTTGTTCATTTTTAGGATTGTGAATCCTGACGGAAAACGATTGGCCGGCGAAGTTGGACGTTTCCGGCTGGTCATACCTGGCATGGCGCACCCAGAGTTTAAAGCGAATTTTTTGTTTAGGACGGTAGACCGGCCGATCGGTCATGATAAAGGTTTTTATTTGATTGTACTCCCGATCGTAGTAGTTGGGGTACCAGGCACTGGAAAAACCTAAAAATGCCAGACGCTTGCCGACACTGACCATTGCCAGCCAATTATAAGTTTTCTCCATTTCCGACGGATCCAGGATAATCCGGCCGTCCTGATCTGTTTGGCGGTAAAAATCTTTAGTAAGAATCTGGTAGCGGTTGGTATTTTTGATCCCTTTTGTCTGGTAGCCGAAAAAATCAACCCGTGTATCGCCCAGCGGTTTTCCAGTGACGGCATCGGCAGCATAATACAATACCTGCTTATCGAGGGGTTTTTTGATGAGCGTGGTGTCGTTCACCCAGATGATGATGCGGGCGGTATTGCCGTTGCGAATTTTGCCAATCAACAGATATGCGCCGGGCTGATCCAGCGGCTCGGGAAGGTTGACCGTGATCCGCCGATCCCAGTGTCTTTTATCCGGGTTCAGTTTCAGGTCCCAATCCGCCACCTCCCGGCCGATGTATCTGGTTTGGTTTTCGTGGACCAGACGCCAGCCGATATCGTCGATCCTGATCTTGTTCCAGTTCAGGCGCCACGGGTTGGAGCGGATATAGGATTTGACATCATCAAGCAGCCGGTCAACCCGGATACGGTAGGCTGTAAAATTTATCTCCGAACCGTTGCGAAAACGATATTCGACGCTCGGTATGCGACCGGACGGCTGGGTACCGATGGGTTCAAAAATGCCCCAGTTTTTGGTGATCTGATCAATTTGCCGGCGGGATTCTGTGGAGTTGTATGGTTTATATCTGTTCCAGTAATCCACGGCCCGGTCATATAAGCGGCGGTTTTCATAAATTCCGGCCAGCGTTTTTATGGCATCGTCGGCGTAACCCTGATCCGGTCTGGCCGCGATTTCACCAAATAGTCTGATAAAATTAAATTCTTCCGGCAGATCAAAGCGTCTGACACCGTTGGCCAGTCTGGCCAGGGTTTCGTTATCCGTCAGTGTGTAAACCTCATACGGACTTGCCTCGTCTGGTTTCGAATCCGCATTCAATTCTGCCCGGCCTCCGGCAAAATAGGGACTATATGCCGCTAAGGTCTGCACACCAAATTGCTGGTGCAGAAAGGATGCAAAAGTATAGTTTACCCGGGAATCGAGACCGGGGCTTATTGCGGCGGCTTTGACCAGCAACCAACGCCAGCGCTCGCCATCCGATTTTGCAGCATCGAAACTGGCCGGAATTTTGTGAAATACCGGGCGTCCTTCCGGTTCCACCGGTGCGCCCTGGGTGCTGCTGCCGTAGTCATATCCCTGGCCGGGTTCGTAATCGGGCAGGGCGTTGAGATCGGTTAAGTATTGAAGACGCCAGGCCTGTTGGTAGCCGCTGTACTGGAGGATCATGCGGGCATACTCCAGGAGGAAAGCGGCTACTTCATGGTGCGCCGTCTTAGCTTCAGTCAAATCCAGGGCCCGGTTCATCAGCTGCAGCGCCCGGACCCGATCACGCTGAATGGCATTCACATACCGGCCGCCGCCGCGGTGCTGCCCACGCTGAAATTCGCCGGCCACCATATAGCCCCAGTGATTATTCTGACTGTAACTGCCGGCGGCTGCCCGCAGCAAGCGCCAGTTGTTGAAATGCTTTTCGATCACTTTTTCCCGAAAGGCATCCAACTCGTTTATGCGGTTCAGATTGCGCAGGCATTGCCAGGCCTGCCCAAGGTCACTGCCGATTAATTTTGGATCGTTGGCCGCCTCTAGACACAGCTGTTGATACAACCGAAAGGCGTCTTGCCAGTTGCCGTCATTGTATGCCCGGCGGGCCTGTCCGCGAAGCAGTTCATGCGCTGTCTGCGCGGCCCAGCAACCAGAGGCCGTCCCCAAGATCAGGGTAATTATCAAGCAGATGTATTTGATCGGTTTCATGGCGTTGCTCCTGAGTACAGTCATCGTTGATTAGCGTTTCCAGCCTTTCGTACTAGTTTATTAGGATCTTTGCTGAACTGTCAACACATGCAAAGAGCTTTTACATAAGTTTTACATGTGCGTTGAAAGGTTCAGCGGTTCAGGGTTCAGGGATTCCCACCTTCACCAACCGGGCTGCGGCGGCTCGGCAGGAGACAGCCCAGCTGCCGGCCGCGAAAGCGTTCAGTTCGATGTGAGTGAAAACTCCTCCAATTTTTTGGGTGGATCTCCGTTTGGCGCGGCAGCCTTTTAGCGGAGACTAAACTTTTTTAATACCTGAAAAAGTCAAAAAATCTTGTGGGAGCTGCTTTTAACCGCGATTAGCTCGATGAAAGTTCAGCTCTTAATCGTGGCTAAAAGCCACTCCCACCCACCATGTGAGATCAGTTGAGATACGGAGGATTGTCGGGAAGGTGCCAGGGCCGCCCTTTTGACCTGTTGTATTTGCCGGATGCACGATAATTTGTCTGACACTGGCTATAAGATGGGAGAACTTTTCTTGACCTTCCACTAAAATAGCGATAAACTATTGTAATAAATTAAAAAAATATCGTTTTCATCTCTGAAAAACAGTTTGAATGGTTTGAAACCGATCGCGATGTTAATTTAGAAAGGGACTTCAATGAAAAGACCGCAAATCAAGACGGCACTGCCCGGACCACTGGCCAAAAAATTGATCAAACTGGATAAATCATTTGTTTCCCCTTCATACACGCGAGTTTATCCTCTGGTTGCCGATAAAGGCAAGGGTCTCTGGATTCATGATGTCGACGGCAACATTTTTTTGGATTTTACCTCGGGAATTGCCGTAAATGCTACCGGGCACTGCCATCCAAAGGTGGTCAAAGCGATTCAGACCCAGGCCGGGCGCCTGCTGCATATGTCAGGCACTGATTTTTATTATACACCCCAGATTTTGCTGGCCGAAAAGCTGGCGAGCCTGGCTCCCGGCAGAGGCGCTAAAAGAGTATATTTCGGCAACTCCGGTGCTGAAGCGGTGGAAGCCGCTTTTAAGCTGGCTCGCTGGCACACCAAACGCGAGCTGAATATTGCATTTTTCGGCGCTTTTCATGGCCGCACCATGGGCGCTCTTTCTTTGACCGCCAGCAAAACCGTGCAGAAAAAACACTACAATCCACTCGTACCGGGCATCACCCATATTCCCTATGCCTATTGTTACCGCTGCGCGTACAACCTGACCTATCCCAAGTGCGGTTTGTACTGCGTGCAATGGGTCGAGGATACCCTTTTTCGCACCACGGTGCCGGCTGAAGAGGTTGCGGCGATTTTTGTGGAGCCCATTCAGGGGGAGGGCGGCTATATCGTCCCCCCACCGGAATTTCATAAAGAATTAAATAAGATAGCCCAAAAGTACGGTATTCTCTATGTTGCGGATGAAGTTCAGTCCGGGATGGGGCGGACCGGCAAGATGTTTGCGATGGAACATTTTGGTGTGACGGCAGACATTATTGCCCTGGCCAAAGGCATCGCCTCCGGGCTGCCCCTTGGAGCCATGATTGCGACGGCTAAAATCATGAACTGGGAGGCCGGCTCCCATGCATCCACCTTTGGCGGCAATCCCCTGTCCTGCCAGGCCGCCATGGCGACCATCCAATTGCTGGAAAATAATTTAATGAAAAACGCCACCCGGCAGGGGCAACGGCTAATCAGTGGTCTGCTTGAGCTGCAAAAAACCTATGAATGCATGGGAGATGTGCGCGGCATAGGATTGATGGCGGCCGTCGAACTGGTAAAGGATCGCGAAACAAAAAAACCGGCCACGGATTGGCGCAGCCGGATTATCAAAAAAACATTTGAGAAGGGCCTGCTGTTGTTGGGCTGCGGTGAAAACAGCATCAGATTCTCTCCGTCCCTGACTGTCACGGCAGGTGAAGTTGATGTTTGCCTGTCAATATTTGAAGAAGCAGTCAAAGAAGTGGCGGGATGATCGGAATTTGGAAGTGGGAAGGCGCGCTCACAAACTTACCAGGTTCCTGGCTTCACGGCATTCTGGCTTTCAGGCCTCCCAGCATCCTAGCTTCTTATCTTTTCCCACTTTCGCATTCCCACCTCCGATTTCCAACAATTCCCAGCTTCCCTGCATCCTGCACCAGGTTCTTTTTCATTTGCCAATTGGTTAGTCGGGGTTTATTTTTTAAAGTAAAAGAAATTATACCGCCGTGAAAAATCGCTGAAAATTTCAACCGGCACTAGAGAATATGAGAGGGAAGGATGTAATAATATGGAACCCATTTTGGAGAAGTTTGGTATGTCGGAGGAGATGTCGGGGGCCGGGTGTGGGTCATGGATGGACTGCAGCGGGGAAATAATGCCGTCGACATCGCCCATAGACGGAAAATTGCTTGGCAAAGTTCGGTGTGCTGCTGAAAATGAATATGAGACCATTGTAGAGCGGGCCACGGAAGCGTTTAAGACCTGGCGCAAGATTCCGGCTCCCCAAAGGGGCGATGTCGTGCGTCAGATCGGCAATGCGTTGCGTGACCACAAAAAGGATCTTGGTGAACTGATAACTTTAGAAATGGGCAAACTGCGGGTCGAGGGCGAAGGTGAAGTCCAGGAAATGGTTGATATGGCGGATTATGCCGTGGGTCAATCACGGATGCTATACGGTTTAACCATGCCCAGCGAACGCGGCGGCCATCGAATGTATGAACAGTGGCATCCGCTGGGCCCGGTGGGGGTCATCACAAGCTTTAATTTTCCGGTGGCGCCTTGGGCCTGGAACGCCATGCTAGCCCTGGTAGCCGGTGATACCGTCATCTGGAAGCCTTCCTCGAAAGTGCCGATGACGGCAATTGCCACGATGAAGATTGTCTGGGAGGTGTTCAATAAAAATTTACTGCCGGAGGGTGTCTGCAATCTTATGATCGGCAGCCGGAACACCATCGGCGATCCTTTGATCCGGGATCGGCGGGTTGCCCTGATATCTGCAACCGGCAGTGTTGCCATGGGTCTGCATGTGGGGCAGGTCGTCGCCTCACGCCTGGGTAAATCAATCCTCGAACTCGGGGGAAATAATGCCGTCATTGTCACCCCCCGCGCCGATCTGAAAATGGCAGTAAAAGCCATTTTATTTGGTGCCGTCGGTACCGCCGGACAACGATGCACAACCACGCGCCGGGTTATTGTCCATGAGGATATCTATGATCTGATGGTTGAATCTTTGATTAACGCCTACCGGCAAATACCGATCGGAAATCCCCTCGCTGATGGGATCCTTATGGGGCCCCTGGTGGACAGTGAGGCGGTCGACAGCATGCAGACAGCACTGTCTCAACTAAAAGAGCAGGGTGGGCAAATCCTTTACGGCGGCGATATTTTGTCCGGTGGAATTTATGATGCCGGAACCTATGTCGTTCCGGCCATAGGTGAAGCTGCGGCCAATCTGCCGATTGTCAGGCAAGAAACTTTTGCGCCGATTTTATATCTGATTAAATACCGCCAGCTGGAAGAGGCGATTGGTAATAATAACCTTGTATCCCAGGGATTGTCTTCTTCCATATTCACCAATGATCTAATCGAGGCTGAAACCTTCCTCAGCCTCAAGGGCAGTGATTGCGGAATTGCCAATGTGAATGTCGGAACCTCAGGTGCGGAAATCGGTGGTGCTTTTGGTGGCGAAAAGGATACCGGCGGCGGCCGGGAAGCCGGTTCGGATGTCTGGAAATCCTATATGCGGCGACAGACCTGCACGATTAACTGGTCAGGCAAGTTACCCCTGGCCCAGGGGATTGAATTCGAAATAAATTCAGGTCTGAGGAGACCGGAAGTCGGAAATCGGAATTCGGCCTGCGACGAGCTCAGTCGTGTCGAAGGTGGAAAAGGAAAACAGGGCTGAGGGAAAAAACCGGCAGGCTTGGAGGACGGCGGGCCGGGATGCTGGATTGCGGATGGGAAGGGCAAAACGCATAGTTGGTGGTTGAGCCGATTCGATGGTCCAGGATCAATAACACCCAATCACGCCTTACTGATCAGCTATGAGCTATCATCCGGCGCCAAAGGTGCCCTTCAGCCACCTTTCGGCCGCTTCGGCGACACCGCCGTTGTTGTTTGAGGCCACAATCGTAAAGCGGCTTTTTAGATCCGTCGGCGCATTGTCGACCACATAGCTGCTGTCGGTCCACTCCAGCAAATCCAGATCGTTGTAATCGTTTCCTACCGAGACGGTTTGCTGTTTTTCAATCAGCAATTTGTCTGCCAGCCAGGCCGTCGTCTGGCTTTTGGACACCGAGGTCGGAAAGATCTCAATCCAGGTGGACTCCCCATCCAGCGGTGAGGTGGTCTGTATGACGTTAAAACCGATTAAATCGTTTCGAATTGTTTCCAGGACAGCGGTGCCGTTGCGGGACGGAACCACTGCCAGCAGCTGGGTCGCCGGTCCGAAACCATTTGAGGTTTCAATTAGGATTTCAGCATGCTGGCTGTAGAGTTCCACACGTCTGTCAAAATCATCATTTTTATGATTCGATCGATAATAGGCGAACATATGATTGTCGGGGATAGTGCGATGAACCATAAAATCTAGTCGATGGGTTTTGAGAACTTCGGTGGCCCGTTCAACTTCCAACGGCTCGAGGCTTGCCTTCCGGACGATTTGCCGGTCATTATATTGCAAAACCCCGGCCCCCATGGAAAAAATCACAAAATCCACCGGCAGGTCCGGTATCGTGACATTATTAAAAGAAAACAGTGAGCGACCGGTGGCGATGGCCCGTATGATACCCGTTTCACCGAGCTGCCGCAATGCATCCAGGTCTTTTGAGGCAACGGTTCGATCAGACCGCAGCAGCGTGCCGTCAAAATCCATAATAAAAAGACCGACCGGTTTAACACCATCCTGCGGGTTGGATATTTCGTGCTTCTGGGAGATTATCATGACGAATAAATATTAAGAGAGCCTGCTGATGGTGTCAATTAAAAAAACAGGTTCGGGCAATGTTCTGATTCCCGCTACCCGGTATCCAGAGCCCGGCACCAACTATCACTAAAGAAAAATCCTGAAGGTGACGATATACAGGTAGCGGCAGAAAAATTTGGGGAAATCAGGTGGGAATTTATATTTTATTATTAAATTTCAGCATGTTATCGACAAAAAAGCTGGAATGACAGGGTTTGGAAAGGAAATTAATATTGTTAACGGAGGCTAACAGGGAAATGGAAAGGGAAACGATCATTTTCTTTGATAAATTGGGGTTTGGGTGGGTGCTGGATAATATGATGGTCAAGGAAATGAAGTTAAGCCATTTTAAAGATGACTGTACCGTCAATAAATCCTTAATAAAAATCCTTGAGAATTTGTTCGACAATCCGGGCATATAATGGATGCGCAGCCGATAATCCGTATCAAGCAACCACCGGTATCCTCATTGGTTAATCAAGGGGTGTCGGCGATTGGCCGTGGTTGTTTTTGATTTAAAGCCGTCAGGCCGCAAAAGTTTCAGAAAACAGCGGCCGGGTTTTGCCGAACTGAACATTTCAAAAAAATACCTTCAAACTTGCGAAAATTTGGCACCAAAATAAGTATCTGCTTTATCACAAATCCCTGGCCCCAATTTCTCTAATTTGCAAATTCTAAAGCAATGATAATATTTAAATTCCGGAATAAGCCGGCCGGATCATGTCCCCGTGAAAAATTGAGGCTGACCGAAATTCAAAACCAATTACCCGCCATATTTCAAAACGGTCGATCAAAAAATTTGAATATATGACATTTATGCCAACATAGATAACCGGATTTACCGGTCCGGGATGCTTAACTGTTTTTTAGAGGATAGATTTAATGGCAGGAAAACACACGAACAACCACCTGTTCCGCGGACTTTTACAATCAGAAGACGGTCTGATTACAAAAGTTATTGATGCGAACCATCAATCGATAACCTTTGAAGCCGTCTTTGGGCTGAGTGATGAACTGATTGAACAATTGAAAAACCAGCCGGAGCATATTGTATTCAGCGAGCGGTCTCGAATTGCTCGTCTGGGAATACAGATCCAGTGCGATCCGCCCACAATCGACCGCCTGGAGGGCGATAAGATCACCCTGACCCTGGTCGCATCGGCGGTAATATCCGGTTATCCGGGTTTAAAGGAGATCCATGATTTTTTCAACCTGGGACTGCCGATCGGCAGATTGGTATTCTGTGATCCGGATGCGTTGCTGAGCTCGGATGAGGTTCTGGAGGCCATCGAGCGTGCCGAGCTCAAGCTGCCGGAGTCAACCACCATCTCAAGCGATGGAAGTATCGTTATCGCTCCCCATAAAGTAATTTGTCGGTTTCGCGAGCCCCTGGATAGAAAGACCCTGGGTCGCATTTTGCTGCGCGAAGACGGCCGTGAACTTCTTAACCGGTATCAGGTCCGCACGGCCGTTCCTTCGGTAACCATTGCAGCGGGTGAAGGTGTGGTGACCACCTGTTCCATGTATCTCAATGATCACTTTGTTGTTTTGCAGAGCGGATTTGCCACCGGTCGCAATCTACCGGCAACTGTGCTGGACCCCATAAAAACCCGGGGCATCCGAATCTATCTGGAAATTGTCAATCAGAGCAAACATCCCATTGTCAACCCCTTGATATCGGCTAGAATTTATAATGCCGCGAAGTCCCGCAACGGCGAACGGAAGCATTCGTCAGCCAGGAAAAGATCACATTTTAGCTACCGCCAGATGCGCAATTTCGAACAACGCCTGACTCCTGCTGACAATTCCACCTGCCATTTTATTGATAAACCGGTTGCGGTTATTCAGGAAGAAGCGGATGGATTAAAAAAAGCCCGGATTTATCTAAACGGCCCGGGTCAAAACTGCGAAGTGACCAAGGCCATGTGTGCGCTGGCCAGACGTGATTTTTCACCGGATAGCCAATGCACCCACCTGTATGCAACTTCCAGGATCGACAAAGTCCACCAGAAATCTCCGGCCGTGCTGGCTGCTAAATATTTTCCCAACATCCTCGAACATCGCGATATCATCAATTTGACCTGTGAAGGCAAATTAAAGACGCTTTACTTCTATGAACCGTCCTGCGAACACGGCCCGTTCTTATCGCAACAGGATCATCATCGCCTGGAGGAATACCATGCCTTTGGCCTTGAGGTATTCTGGGTGTCGGGTTTGAACGGACGCCTCATGAAACACACCATGCGGGACGGTATGGGATATTTTGTAGCGCCCGAGCGACTGGCTGATTTTCACAAATCCATGCTGTTTGCATTTTACGGATCCAACCAGAGACTTTCTACCCAAGGGGAAAAGCGTCTCGGCACGCTGATGGATGCGTTAATCGACTTCTGGGGACAGCGCATTGGGATCGTCACCGGCGGCGGCAGCGGTGTGATGGAACAGGCCAACACCCTGGCCAGAAAACGGGGCATTTTATCCGGTGCCAATTTTTTGGATATTACCGATCAGTCCATGACGACTGACGTTGATTTCTGTCAGGTATTTCAGGCAACCTGCCGCCACAGCCGCCAAAAATGGTTTGAGATTGCCTCATTTCCGATATTTAACGTCGGCGGATTGGGTTCCCTGGAGGAGCTTGGCATCACGCTGTGCAACATGAAGCTATCCATCCTGGATCCGGTTCCGGTGATCTTATTCGACACAGAAGGCGGCGGCAATTTCTGGTCGGGCATCGAAAGCCAAATCAACGAGATGGTTAAACGGGGCCGGGCACCCGGCTGGATCAAAAACAATATCGTTATTACCGACGATCCGCAAACGGTGACCGATGTCTATCGACAACGGTTGCAGCTGTTTTAGCTGGCTCGAGGTCATCAGAAAAATTGTTAACGCTAAAGCGCACCTTATATCCACTATTCATACCGGTGATGCTGATCGCTTTTTCCTCTGCGACCATCGTTAAATGGCCGGACCTGATTCGCCAGGTTAATGATGTCAAGGAACTCAGGGCGATCGTGGTGATAATGCCGCTTTTACCCTACATGGTTTTGGCACTTGGCTTTTTCATGGGTTGGCGGTATGCGAATGCCGGTATGATCCTGGGCACCATCGCCCTGGCACTTTCCTACTACGGATTTAATTACTTCCGCTTCTCTGATTTGTCCCGTCAGGCAATTACCCATCAGTCTGTTACCTATGCCCTGGCCCTCCTGCTGCCGCTAAATCTGGCACTTTTCAGTGGCTTAATTAAACGCAGACTTTTTACTTCAACCGGTATGCTGTCAGCACTATTCGTGCTTATGCAGATTATAGCAGTTTCAATTCTCTGTCATCCATTCAGCCGCATTACGCTGCAGGTCACGGCCAGGATTCGGTCGCTGTCACCCCCGGCCGCTGAAAAGTTATCCGGTATTTCGCGGTGGCTGGCCGTCACCCTTGAGGATCAATCGCTTTTCAATTTCGCTGAAGTTTCCATCGCTGCTGGCGCGGTGTTCGGTTCAGCCCTTTTATGGGTGCTGCTGAGATTTTTCAAAAGTAAGGACATCCGAACCTGCGGCTTTTTCTTTGCCATCGTTGCTGTCTTGCTGGGGGTCGCCTTCAGATCTTCCGAACCGGCCCTGATCTTTTATTTTATGGCGGCCGGTTTGATCCTGGTTATCACGACGATTGAGGCGTCCTTTTCGATGGCCTATATTGATGAATTGACGGGTTTGCCCGGTCGCCGGAGTTTAAATGAAATGCTGCTCAATCTCGGCAAAAAATACACCATTGCCATGATTGATGTCGATCGGTTCAAAAAATTTAATGATACTTATGGTCATAAAACCGGTGATCAGGTTTTGAAAATGATCGGCTCCCACCTTCGAAAAATTTCCGGCGGCGCGCGAACATTTCGTTATGGGGGCGAGGAGTTTACCGCCATTTTTGCCGGCAAAGCGATTGGGGATGCCGTCAACCATGTGGAAGGCTTCAGGAAGGCAATTGAATCCACCCCGTTTGTTATCCGCGGCAGAGACCGTCGCCCGGGCAAGGTCAATCAACGCAGCAGGAATAGCGGTTCCACCCGCAACCAGGTAAAAGTGACTGTCAGCATTGGCCTGGCTTCCTCGGTTGGAAAGTTGACGAATCCGGAGAAGGTGATCAAGGCCGCAGATAAAAAGCTATATAAGGCTAAAAAGAGTGGTCGAAATCGGACGGCATATTAAAACTAAAGGTCCTCGGCGTGTTTTGACAAAAACGCCGCCACACCTTCGGCCGTGGGTTTCATCCCCGTCTCGCCTTTGTTCCAGCCCGCCGGACAGACTTCGCCATACTGTTCGGTAAACTGTAATGCATCGATCATGCGTATCATTTCATCGACGTTTCTCCCCAACGGTAAGTTGTTGACGATCTGATGCTGGACAATGCCCGCTTTGTCGATCAGAAAAGAGGCTCTTAAGGCCACACCGTCCGGATGCTCAATACCATAGGCCCGGGTAATCTCGTGTTTGACATCCGCCACCATCGGAAAATGCACCTCACCGATTCCACCATCGTCGATCGCCGTGTTGCGCCAGGCAAAATGAGTAAACTGAGAATCAATAGAAATTCCGACGACCGCGACGTTGAGCGCGTTGAACTGTTCGACACGCTTATGATGGGCAATGATTTCGGTGGGGCATACAAAGGTGAAGTCCAGCGGCCAGAAAAACAAAACCACATATTTTCCCCTCAAATCGGAGAGTTTAAAATCTTCTTTGATAACGCCGTCCGGCATAACGGCCGGTGCCACAAAATCCGGTGCTTCTCTGGTTACCAATACACTCATTATTATATTCCTTTCCATTTAGCGCGTTGGTCGAAATAGCGTTCCGAAATCGGGGGTTTCGCCAGCCTTCTTTGGCCTAACAAAAACGTCTATGGCTTGATCCCAACGCGCTAAAGATTTTTTCTGTTATAAGGGCTATTCTACCAGTATGGTCTTGCGGCCCTATTATTTGGCAAAAAGCTGACTTGTTTAATATGATAACGATATTTGATTTTTCAATAGTTCGAAAACGGCTTATCCGGCATGAATGCTATCATTGTGATCCCCGTATTTTAATCGATTTCAACCCTTGCAAAAATTGGCGGCTAAGGTTTTCAGAGATGTAATGCTCGAATATATCACCATCCGGTGTTATGCCGCGTATCTTGCCGTCTGCCAGAAACCGGCTTAAAAGCTGCCGCCCGGTTGTCAGGCGGTCAGTCGGATCATTTATGCTGAGTGCTGCTGAGGATGCCCCCGGCAGGGGAATTTTTTGATCCAACAGCGATTTCATGAAATTGAGTATGCGAGCCAAACGCAGCAAGGTAACCGCTTCTTTTCTGGTGGTTGTGTGAGACAGGGGCAAAGCGCTTGAGCGCAGACAGGAGAAACCGTCGGGCAGCAGGCCGCTGTTTTTACATAATTCAAAATCCCGGCTGCCCGGGGCCGGATAAAAGATGGATAAACCGGCTAAAACCCTTCTTTGGGCCAGATAAAGAAGATCAGATATCGAATCGGCTGCACGTTGAAAAGGGGCGGCGCAGATCACGTACCCGACGGCATCCAGGCCGCATTCTTCAGCAAGGTCCAAGGCCCGGTCAAATGATTCGCGCACATCGGGTCTGTTGAAACGGATAAGCTGCTGCTTTGAGGATGAACCGAGAGACAGATTCAGAGTTTTAAAACCGCAGGCCTTCATCTGACGGACAACCGCTTCATCCAGCGACGGCGGATAGAGCCCATTCATGGCCCTCAGCTCAATATTTTCCGATCCAAATCGGCTTTGAATGGCAGACAGCAGGGTTAAAAACCAGCGGCGATCCAAAGCCAGGTTTTCGTCTTCAAAGTCGATAAAGCCGATATGGCCCTGGCCGACAGCCTGCTCTATTTCCCTGATAACGGATTTTTCACTCCTTCGGCGGTAATCCAGCGATGACTGCGCGCCGACGCTGCAATAGGAGCATTGCATGGGGCATCCACGACCGGCAACAATCACCATGCTGCCGCCTTGCTTGCGGCGGTAAAACTGCCGGTTGACAAGATGAACCGCCGGCAATGGAAAATCGTCCGGGTCCTTCATCCGGGCCGCAGGATTGATGTGCAGCGTGCCCTCTTGCCGCCTGAACACAAGCCCGGGAATAGCGTCCAACCGACCGCCTTCGGAAAGCGCTCCGGCCAGCAGCGGCATTGACACTTCACCCTCACCGCGCAGGGCGAAATCCACTGCGTTTGATTCCATAACGGATTGCGGCAAGGCGGTGGGATGGTGGCCGCCCAGAACGATTTTACAATCCGGATGATGGGCTTTAACGACTTCAGCCGTTTGAACGGCTTGTCGCATGTAGGGCGTGAATAAAGATGAGATGCCAACCAGAAACGCCCCCGATTCTTTCGCTTTTTTTCCGATATACTCAAAACTGTAGCCAAAATGCTTGTAGGCGTAAAACAGGGCAAACGGTGAGCGATCGGGCTGTCCGTAGTATTGGTGTAAATAGGCCATATGTTCCGGAAGCTCACGAATACGCGCCTTCGATGTCGCCAAAGCATCCAGGATCCCTACGCTAAAACCGTTTTCGATCAGGGCCGCTGCGATACAGGTCAAACCATAGGGAATGGTTCGTTTGGCGGTCAGATAAAAATCTCTGATCGGCGGTTGAATGAGCAAAATATCGGGCATATGGTCGATACTCGTTGCTGGTTGCTGGTTACCGGATGAAAAAGGCTCACGGCGCACGGTAAAGGATGGAAGGTAGAGGGTAGAAGGTTCAAGAAGTGAGGATAAAGGTAAAAGGTTAAAGGCTAAAGGTCAAAGGATAGTGCCTTTGCGCCATCCGTTCTCTAACAGCCATAAACTATGAGCTTGGCATCTTCAATGCCCTCGCCTTCTCACCTTCCCATCTTGACCTTTTTTCCGACTTCCGTATTCCGAATTCTTGACCTCCGACTTTCTTTCTTTTCCGCCTTCCGCATTCCCACTTCCGACTTCCATTAGGCTATAATACCAGTCTTTCAGCTGAGAAAGAAATTTATGATTGGCTTTGGGAAGCGGAAATTTTTCAAGTTCTGCGAGCCTGATCCAGCGGTGATCCACCGGACCGTTTAATTTTACGCGGCCCGAAATATAGGAGCAGCAAAATACTTCCATCTGGATTTTAAAATGAGTATAGGCATGTTTGACCCGGCAAAGTGGTGAATCTACCTTAACGGTCAGATTGACTTCCTCCATAATTTCTCTGAGGCAGGCTGTTGCCGCATTTTCACTTTTTTTGATCTTGCCGCCGGGAAATTCCCACAAGCCTCCCAGCAAGCCTTCCGGTTTGCGCCGGGTGATTAATACCCGTCCGTTTTTGAATACGACGCCCACCGCGATCTTATACTGCGGTGGTGCCTGCTTTTTTGCCTTCCGGGGGAATTCCGAAATCCGACCGGTTTGATACGCCCGGCACCATGTCTGAACCGGGCATGTTTGGCATAGGGGATTGCGGGATTTGCAAATCATGGCACCCAGCTCCATGATGGCCTGGTTGAAGGTTCCTGGCGATTGTTCGTCCAACAAATCAGCGGCGGCCTGCTGAAATATTTTTTTCGACGGAGATTGGTTTACCGGTTCTTCCATGACAAACAGGCGCGACAGAACACGTTTGACATTGCCGTCCACAACGGCATAGGGTTTGCTGAAGGCGATGCTCAATACAGCTGCCGCGATGTAATCGCCGACCCCGGGCAGTATTCGAAAATCCTGCCAGTTCTGCGGGATAGTGCCCCCGTGCTGATCTAACACGATTCCGGCGGCATGATGCAGATTACGGGCCCGGGCGTAATACCCCAATCCCTCCCAGGCTTTCAGGACATCCTGCAGATTTGCCCGGGCCAGGTGTCTTAGACTTGCAAAGCGTTTCAAGAACCTATCATAGTATGGCAAAACCGTGGCAACCTGGGTTTGCTGCAGCATTGCCTCAGACACCCAGATGGCGTATGGATCAGAGATTTTGCGCCAGGGCAAATCCCGTTGATTTATCAGATACCAGTCTATCAGCGCCTTGCGCAAAGCTTTAACTTCTTTCTTTTCCATAAAGAAGATACCTTAGACAGTCAATTCATTTGAGGCAAGGCTTTTTAGAAACCCACCTATTGATATAAATAAAAAAATGCGCAGCATAAAATAATTTATCCGCCGGAAGGTTAAACTATAAAACATTTTCACTCTTCTAAGGGAAGTCTTCAATCATGAATCAGGTTTTTTACGGGGCGGATAAATTAGCGCATTATCTTTTCCAGTATTTTGAGCTTGTTGCCATAGGGCGGGTAGCGCAGCGGGGCATCCAATCGAAACGATCTTTTAAGAATACTTTTGTGATGTGAAAATGTCTCAAAGCTTTTTTTGCCATGATAGCTGCCGATACCGCTTGGGCCGGTTCCGCCGAACGGCAGGTGAGGATTCGCAAAATGAAGCAGGGTATCATTGATGCATCCGCCGCCAAAAGCGGCGCCCCGGATGACCGCTTCAGCATTTTGGCGGTTGTTGGAGAAATAATAAAATGCCAGTGGTTTCGGCAGTTTCTTCACCCGTGAGATCGCCTCCGATAAGTCATGGTATGTCAGTACCGGCAGGATGGGGCCAAAAATTTCTTCCTGCATAATCGGATCATCCCAGGCAATGTCATCGATAATTGTCGGGGCGATATACAGGCTCTGGCGGTCCGACCGGCCGCCGGTAACGACCGTTCCCGATTGCATCAACCCCCTCAGACGCTGGAAATGCTTGTCATTTACAATCCGCGGATAGTCCGGGCTCAGCTGAGGTTCAGCACCATAGAATTTGTGGATCAATGATTTCATCCGGTCAATCAATTCGGATTTGATTTCCTGATGGACCAGCAGATAATCCGGCGCGATGCAGGTCTGGCCGGCATTAATAAACTTACCGGAGACGATTCGCTTGGCAGTTACATTCAAATCGATATCACGATCCACGATACAGGGACTTTTGCCGCCCAGCTCCAGGGTGACCGGTGTGAGATGCCTGGCGGCGGCCTGCATCACCGTTTTTCCCACGGCGACGCTGCCGGTAAAAAAAATATAATCAAAGTCTTCATCCAGCAGGGCCCGGCTGACTTCCGCCTCCCCCTCGATTACTGCGATGTAGGCGGGTTCGAAATTATGGCTGATGATTTGATTCAATACCCGGGCGGTGCGGGGGGCGTATTCCGAGGGCTTGACCACACTGCAATTGCCGGCCGCCATGGAACCGATCAGGGGATCGATAACCAGCTGAAACGGATAATTCCAGGGAGAAACAATCAGAGCAACACCGTAAGGTTCGGGGTAAATATAACTGGATCCCGGAAATTGGAATAAATGGGTTCGTACCCGGCGGGCTTTGGACCATTTATGCAAGCGTTTTTTGATAAACCGGATTTCATCCAGCACAATGCCCACCTCTGTCAGGTATCCTTCATAGGCCGATTTAGACAGATCCTGTTGCAGCGCTTTTAAAATGTTTTCCCGGTTTTCACCGATAGCCCTTTGCAGGGAAGCCAACTGCGCTTTGCGAAAATCGGCGTCCCGGGTCCGGCCTGTGTTAAAAAACGCTCTTTGTTTTTGCACTACCGTTTGAAATTCCATCATCGTTGTTTCCTGCTACACCGCCCTGAAATAGGGCACGTTCAGGGTCGCAAAATGTTGCTGTAAAACTGAAGAAGTTGTTAAACTGCAGCACCGGCGGAGTAATTAGCATGCCGGCTGGCAGACCGTGCGTCCCACCGTCAATGGCATTTTGAAAAAGATCGGGCGAGGGCCCTCATATGACCTTTTTCTGCCTGGGCGATGGCCAGAAATGTTTCCCTGGCCACGGAATTGTCGATTTGTTCCGCTATTACCCGGTACAGGTCAAACGCTGCGTATTCAATGGAAAGGGCTAAATCAAGGATCTCAGCACAGCTATTGGTTGTCATCCCATCCAGGTTGCGGCAGGCGTCTTCGAAGCTTTGACCCCCCTCTAATACCTCCCCTTTCAGGCTGTCAAAAAGTTTTTCAAATGGTGGCGGATTGGATTGAAGCTTTTGATAGAAACGATAGATCAGCTTTGCGTGTCCCTTTTCTGCGATGGATATCTGTTCAAAAGTTTTTTGAACAGGATCCTCAAGCAACTTGACCATTGCATACTGATAAAACCGCCAGGCGCCCTTTTCCAGATCTATAGCGGTTGTGAGCAGTTGATGAGGTTCCCGGGACGTGTCAAAAATTTGTACCCGGGGATAGCCCGGCAAGATCGCACCATTGCGGGCTAAAAGTCCGCCCATCAGGTGGTAGACATTTTTCTCACTGACTTCACCTTCACCGGCCAGTGAAGCCGCCCACTGGGAACGGCCGCCGTTGTGGCAATAAAAAATCAAATCCCGCTCGGCGGGCAGCGAAAACAGTCTGGTTTCAACCTCGGCCAACGGCATGAGGATGGCCCCCGGAATGTGGCCCAGCTCGTATTCCGACTCCTGACGCACATCAATCAGCAGGTAATCTTTTTCCTTGTGATTTTTTAAGTACTCGTCAAATTCGACGCTGGTCAGTGTTTCGAACTCCAGATTGTCCATAAAAAAAATGCCTAAAATGAACTAAAATGTCTAAATTGCCTAAAATGATGGATGAAATTCATATCTTTTCTACGCTATGCGCCGTGCTCTTTGCTCTCTGCCCGCTCAATCCGCCATCCGCCTTCCAGCTTCCCGTCCTATCGGTCTCCAGGTCTCCCAGCTTTTCCCTTAGTCCCCAGTCCTCATCTCTCAGTCCTGATTCTGTTTTCCCACCTTCTCATTTTCTCACCTTCCCTCCTTCCTTCTTTTCCGCCTTCCGCATTTCCACTTCCGATTTCCAGTTATTCCGCCTTCCATTTACCGTTTCCCCAAAATCCTGTCCACCATCACCTGGGTGTCAGTCGTGGAGTCGGTGCAGGAACCGTTGCGGCATACATGGGCGATGGCCTGGCCTTCGATGACCTGCAAGCCGTCCGTGTATCCGGCAAATTTGGCCAGACGCGCGGCGTTTTGATCGGATTTAACAATGGCGACTTTATTCGGTGAAAAATTAAGATTCAGGGCCGCCAGCAACTGGCGGGTGTCGGTTGCCTGGGGTTCGCCGGCAATAATGACCTCCTGGCCCGGGCGCTGGGCAAAATCCAGGGCACATAAAAAATAGGTCAAAGCCTGGGGTTGAGCCTTCACCGTGCCGGCAAAAGCTCGAATCAGAGCCTGGGCCCGGTTTTCCCAACTGGGATCAGCGGTCAATCTGGATAAGGAGACCAAATTGAAAAGCGCGACCGAATTGGCCGATGGTATGGCACCGTCGTAAAGCTCTTTGGGGCGCACCGGCAGGTCAACACTTCCTTTGGATGTCGAGTAAAAGCCGCCGTTTTGTTCATCCCAGAAATCCGCTATCATTTTTTCCTGCAGCGCCTGGGCCTGTTCGGCAAAAGTCAGGTCAAATGTCGTCTGGTAGAGGTTTAAAAGACCGTGGATTAAAAACGCATAGTCAGCGGCATGGGCTTCCACAGCCAGTTCGCCGTCTCGGAAGCGGTGGTAAAGGCGGCCGTTTTTATCGGTCATCTGCGAGAGAATAAACTCAGCGGCCTTGCGGGCAGCACTTTCATATTCGGGTTTGTTTAAAATCCGTGCACCCTGGGATAGCGCCGCGATCATCAGACCGTTCCAATCGGTCAGAATCTTGTCGTCCTTCAGCGGATGAATCCGTTTTTCACGGATGTCAAAAAGTTGGTTGCGGATTTGGTGCCATTCATCCCGCAGCTGATCTTCGGTTATATTCAGTTTTTGGGACCATTTGTCCAGCGTTGCTGTCAGGTGCAGAATATTGGCGCCGGTTTTCTGCCGGGTGGCTTCATCGGTAAAGTTTCCTTCCGGGCTCAGCCTTAATATCGTCTCCCACCTGCGGGCGACTTCATCGCCCAGCACCCGGCGAAACTCTTGCGCCGTCCAAACGTAAAATTTGCCTTCTTCTCCCTCGCTGTCGGCATCTTCGGCGGAGTAGAAGCCTCCCTCGGCGGCAGTCATGTCCCGCAGGACGTAAGTAAAAATATCGGCGGCGGTCTCCGCCCATAACGACACTTTGGTAATTTGATAGGCTTCCAGGTAGGCGCCGGCAATCAGGGCCTGGTCATAGAGCATTTTTTCAAAATGGGGCAACAGCCATCTCGCATCGGTGGAATAGCGGTGAAAGCCGAAGCCGACATGATCCCAGATCCCCCCCAGCCGCATGGCGCTTAAGGTTTTTTGAACCATATCCAGGACTTTTGGATCCTCGTGGCGGTGATAATAGCGCAGCAGGAACAGCAGTCGATGCGGGGTTGGAAATTTGGGGGTAGGCTCAAATCCGCCGTACTGCATATCAAAGCTGCCCCTAATCTGTTTAAACGCTTGCTCAAGCAGCGATGCATCCGGCTCATCAGCCGACGCAAAATTAAACGCCTGGTCCAGCTTGGCCGTAATGCTTGCGGCCGAAGTCGTAATTTTTTCAGTTTGATTGGACCAGAGGTCTTTTACCTGCCGGCAGATGTCGATCAGACCGGTGCGACCGGGGCGGCTTTGTTTGGGAAGATAGGTGGCGGCATAAAATGGCTTTTTTTGGGGGGTCATAAATATGCTCAAGGGCCAGCCCCCGCTTCCGGTCAGCAGTTGGCAGGCAGCCATATAGACCGCATCGATGTCGGGGCGTTCTTCGCGGTCGACTTTAATGCAGACGAATGTGTCATTGAGATAACCGGCGGTTTCATCATCTTCAAAGGATTCTTTTTCCATGACATGACACCAGTGGCAGGTCGCGTAACCGATGGACAGGAAAATGGGCTTGTTTTCAGCCCGGGCCCATTCAAATGTTGCTTCCGACCATGGGTGCCAATCCACGGGATTATGCGCATGCTGGATCAAATAGGGACTTTTTTCGTTGATCAGATGGTTGGGAGACATGAATTACTCCTTATTCTTGCAAGGCAGGCAAAACTTCAGTTGCGCCATGCTTGTCTTGGTTTGCCGGGAGGGGTCAGGCAAGGCGGCCAGGATGCTGGAAGGCCGCAAAGCTCGGAGGCAGAAAATCCGCCCTTTCGCTTTTCCTATTCAATTTTCACCTTTCCAGCTTTATAGCTTCCCCGCCTCCAGGCTTTCTGTAATATAGGCACGCAGAATGTTGTTGGCAATCAGGTAAAATTACCGGTTCTTCAAATGGTGGTAAGGCGGATAGGTGGTCAGTCGCGGATCTTTGATCGGCCGGCCAATGGTGAAATGGTACAGGCTCTGATATTGATTACCTTTAATTCCCAGGATTTCATGAACGGCATCGTCAAAAAAACAGCCGATCCCGGTGCCGCGAACCCCGTGCGCTTCGGCCTCCAGATATAAAACCTGGCCGATCATGCCGGCTTCCCAAAAAAGATGCCGGTAGCGGAAGGGCTCCTCGGTGACCGATGCCTTGAACCGGGCAATCATGCCCATTGAAAAGGCGCTGGAGCCGGCGATATCCTGGTGGCAGCTGACCATCATGGCTTGCTGTCTGTAATTTCCCGCTGCCAGTAAATACAGCGGCAACTTATCTTCGACCGCTTGCCAGATAAAGCCGGATTGTGCCAGCTGTTTCAGCGAGTTGAGGTCTTTATGATTGCGGCAGAAAAAATACAGGCCGGGCGGCAGGCCGACGACATGATGAACAAAAATGAGCAAATGAGTTGACGCTTCCATGAGTTCGGTATCGAACGGTGCGCAGCCTTTGCGCGGCAGGGTTCGATCCAGGATGGCGAATAATTGATTTCTGCTCACCGAACCGTTGCGGTCAAAATCGGTGGCACTTCGACGTTGACGAATGATTTCAGCGGCTGGGATTTGAGGGGGCTCAGGGTGAATCCAGGCCGGATGGCCGTATTCGTAGCTCCGGTCGGCAGTTGTCGGCTTGCGGGTGAGATCGGCGGTTTGGTAGATAATCTCCCAGTTGATGTGCTGCCCGCTCAGCCTGTTCGGTGTACCGGCAAAGGCAAGCTTTGCAAAAGCTGCAATGACGGAGGGCGGCAAGGAACGTGGTATCGGTGACGGTTCACAGGGATGGATGCAACATAAGAGATCCGCATGCTCAGCTTCAAGATGCTCATATCGGGTCCGGTCAAAGCCCAGGATGGCATCCAGAGCATCATCTGAAAGTCCGTTTAAGTAAGTGGCTTTCCAGC
>Ga0210062_1000043_pt1 | contig 32608 bp, 27 predicted proteins | sample Muzzi_CordA_D2_FD_185528 | JGI IMG/M metagenome (GOLD analysis project Ga0210062, IMG submission 185528) | Wetland microbial communities from San Francisco Bay, California, USA, that impact long-term carbon sequestration - Muzzi_CordA_D2 (SPAdes) | ecosystem: Environmental > Aquatic > Marine >...
GCCTCGAGCGCGCGCACCAGCGCCGGCACAAAGGCGGGATCGTTTTGGCCGTCCCCGTCCATGGTCACGACCAGGCGCGCGCGCGCCGCCGCCACCCCACTGCGCACCGCCGCCGACTGGCCGCAGGACTCCCTGTGGTGCACGCAGCGCAGCCAGGGATGCTGCGCCATCAGGTGCTTGAGTTCGGCCGCAGTGCCGTCGCTGGAACCGTCGTCGACATAGATGAGCTCGAACAGCCATTGTGCATCGAGCGCCGCGGCGATTTCCGCCACCAGCGGCGCAATATTGCCGGCCTCGTTGCGCACCGGCACGACGACGGACACCGCCGGATCGCTTGTGGTCATGCTCTGCCCCGTACGCGCAAGCCTCTAAAGTGCCAAAAGTTCGCGCGCAATCGTTTTGATGCGTTTTAGTGAAGGCCCGGGATACTGATGGGGTACGCCGTCGGGGCCGATGGAAAAGCCGAGCCGGCGCAGGGCGAACCAGCGCCGCACCAGCAGCGCGCCGGCGGTGCCGGCAATCGCGCCCGCGAAGATGTCGCTGGGGAAATGGGCGAGCACCACAATCCGGCTGGCCGCGATCAGCAGGGCATAGATCCACAGCGCCGTGCGCGCGCGCGGCCACAGCGTGCCGAAGGCGACCAGCACCGAGAACACGGTGGTGGCGTGGCCAGACGGCAGGCTGGCGAAGTCGGCGCGCCAGATGAACGGATGAAACAGAAAGGGATCGAGGGCGCCTTCGACCGTCGGCCGCCCCCGCCCGATCAGGCGCTTGATCAGACTGACGACGAGACCGGTGGCACCGATGGCGAGAAAGAGAAAGCCGACCCGTACCATGACCGCCGCCAGCACGCGTTGCGACATCACGGTCAGCCGCTCCGCCGGCAGCGCCGCCAGGGTGAGAAACAGGATGCCGAGCGGCCAGAGGAACCAGCCCGAGAGGCCGAACTCGGTGATCTGCTCGAAGCTCCACACCACCAAGCGCGGAAGCCGTGCCGCTGCGCGCAGCGCCGGTCCGTCGATCAGCACCAGGAGCACAAGGAACGCCCCGGCGATAACGCCTGCCGCAATGGCTGTCTGTTTCGCCGTGAAGGGCCAAGCCCCGGCATGAACGCGCGGCGACCGCAACAACAGCTCGATGGCCGCGGCGGCACGGACAAGACATCGGCGCGACATTGCAAGTGCCGCCTGCGCGTCCCCGTCTTTTGTCTCATTCGCCGTGCTCATCGGTTCGCCATCGAGCGGAACATGGTCAGCGCGACCGGGCGCCCGACGCTGATATTGTAGCCTGCGATGCGTTGGCTGAGCGCGTAGCGCAGGCCGATCGCATTGGCACGCAGCACGAAATTGCGCTCGCTGCGCGCGTCGACGAGAGCGAACCGGCAGGCGCCCCGCTTGAGAAATTCAGCGGCGCCGGCTGCATCGGTGAACCTGGTTCTGGTACCGAGCAGAAAGACCAGGCTGGGCTCCTGGTAATACCCGGTTGAGGCAAGTTGAGGGTCGTCACACTCGGCCTCGCGGACCGCATGTGCCACCAAATTGCTGGGAAACAATTCGGGCAGCGAGGGAAAGGTGACGGCATAGACGGTGATGGCGATGAACACCGAGGCCAGCATGCCGCGCAAGAGCGCGTGCTCGGGCCCGTCCACCTCATAGAGCCACCAGGCGAACAGGCCAAAGATCACCGCTGCCGTCGCGAACGGCCAAGCGATGATGCCAAGATCGCCTTCGACCACCAGGAAACCAACCAGCACGGCAAGCGCGATGACGCCAGGAAACAGGAACCAGCCGACCGTGCCGCGCACCATCCACCGGACTTTGGCGAGTTCGCCCGCTTCCACCACCCCGGCAATCAGGATGGCAACGGCCGGATAAAGCGGCAACACGTAGTGTGGCAGCTTGGTGACGACCGCCTCGAACACCAGCCAGGATGGCACCAGCCATGCAAGCAGGAACTGGGCGCCGGGCTCGCGCCGCGCCTTCCACACCCGCCGCACCGCCGGCACAGCCAGCACCGCGCCGGGCCAGAAAGTGATGAAGAACAGCAGGAGATAGTAGCCGGGCGGCGCGCCGTGGGCCTCCTGTCCGCTCACCACCTTGGCCAGCATGTCGTGGCCGACCGACTGGGCAAAGAAAGTTGCGCCGGACTTGGCGACGATGGCGGCGAACCAGGGCATCACCAGCAGCAGAAACCAGATCATGCCGGTGAGCGGGCGCAATGATGACAGCCAGCGGCCGGACCGGTCGCTGATCACCAGCGTCAGCACGGTGAGCCCCGCCACCATCAGGATCACCGGACCCTTGAGCAGCACACCGCCGGCGAGCGCCGTCCAGAAGATCGCCGGCAGCCGCCACCCTGTGTCAATCTCCGGCGCGCGCCGCTTGATAAGGTAGATGCGCGCCAGCGCCCCCATCGCCGCCACCGTCGCCATCAGCAGCATGGCGTCGGTCTTGGCCAACCGCGCCTCCACGCCGAGCAGGATCGAGCTCGCCATCATCAGCGCGGACAGGAGCGCCGTGCGCCGGCCAACGAAGACGAGCGCGGTCCAGTAGGTGAGCAGCACGGCCCCCGTCGCGCCCAGGAGCGAGGGCAGCCGGTATAGCCAGATGGTCGTGCGTGCCTGCGGAACGCCCACGGCTTCGCCGGCCTTCACCGCCGCCACCTGCAGCCAGTAGATGCCGACCGGTTTCTTGTAGCGCACCTCGTCCTGAAAGCGGATGTCGACGTATTGGCCGCTCTCCATCATCTGCTTGGAGGCTTGCGCAAAACGCGCCTCATCGCGGTCGACCGGGGGGATCTGGAAAAAGCCGGGCAAAAACGCGATGAAGCAGAACAACAGCAGGAGCGCCGCCGTCCGCCGGTGCGAGGCCGTCGCATGGTCGAGCACGCTCGCCAGCCCCCGCGGCGGGGCGAGCGATGGCGGTGCATCGTCGCTGGTCGTGCTCATCGGCCTGTCGGTTTCCGAAGGTTCGGCGATTGGGCGCGGACCATAATGCCATGGCCCCGCTCTGTCATTCCGGCTCTATTGCAAGCGGACCATGACGCTGTCGCTGGCGCCGCGCGCATCCATCACCGTCAGCCGCGCAAAACCGGGGCCGTCCGGCTTGAAGAACACGGTGTGGCGGCCGCGCCGGGCCGGCAACGGCACGCCGTCGATCAAGACGGTGAGCGGCGCCCGCCCGCCGACGATCTTGAGCGCCACCGGGTCGGGATCGGCGCCACCGGTCAATTCGAGACGGGCGCCGTCAGGCGGAAACATGATGCGCGGCGCCTGTTTCAGTGCGCCCGCATCCGGATTTGGGCTGAAATGCCGCAGCGGCGGCGGCAGACGGCCAGTGGTGGCGACGAGCGCACCCTTGGGCGCCGGCTGCAACGGGGCGATGGGCCGGCCGCTGCGGGCAAAGGCATCGAACAGAATGGGGGCCGCCGCCGCGCGTCCGATCAGGCGCGGCACCGGCGCGCCATCAGGCCGCCCGACCCAGACGCCGACGGTCATCGCGCCGTCGAAGCCGAGCGCCCAGGCATCGCGGTAGCCGTAAGAGGTGCCAGTCTTGAAGGCGATGCGGCCGCGCGGCGCGTTCTCCGGTGGCGGTGCGCCGATGAGGATATTGCCGACATACCAGGCGGCCACCGGGTCGAGCAGCCGGCGCGGGCTTCGTGCCGCCTGCCCCGCCCGCTCGGCGAGCGGCACGGCACCGCCGAGCCGCGCCAGCCCGGCATAGAGCATGGTCAGATCGGAGAGCGTGACGCCGACACCGCCGAGGCCCATGGCCAGACCCGGTGCCTCTCCGGTTGGCAGCACCAGCGCGGCGCCGGCTTGCATCAACCGCGTGCTCAGGCGATTGACGCCGACCTTGTCGAGCACCGCTATGGCAGGAACGTTGAGCGAGAATTGCAGCGCGCGTCGCACCGTCACCGTGCCCTGGAATGTGAGATCGAAATTCTCCGGTGTGTAGCTTCCGTAGCGCACCGGCTTGTCATCGACCAGCGTCTCCGGATGGATGAGGCCGTCTTCGAAGCCAAGCCCGTAGATGAAAGGCTTCAGAGCCGAACCAGGCGAGCGCAACGCCCGCGTCATGTCGACCTGCCCGTCGCGGCGCGCGTCGGAGTAATTGGCGGAGCCGACATGGGCCCGCACTTCGCCGGTTGCATTGTCGACGGCGAGGATGGCGACAGAAATGTCGGGACCGAGCGCCTGCGCCCGCTCGTGGGCGAGCGCCTGCAGGCGCCGCTGCAACGGTGCCTGCAGCGTGAGTCGGTGCACGCGCGTATCGGGATCGGCGGCGACGATCTTGTCTGCACTGTGCGGCGCCAGCATTGGCAATTGCTTGCGCTCGTGCGGCACCGGCTGCGCCTTGGCGCGCGCCACCTCATCTTCAGACAGCACGCCCGCTTCCAGTTCACGGTCGAGCACGCGGTTGCGCGCCACGCGCGCGACCTGCGGATGACGATCGGGCCGTCGTGTTTCCGGCGACTGCGGCAGCGCGACCAGCAACGCCGCCTGCGCCAGCGTCAGCCGGCGCGGCTCCTTGCCGAAGTAGGCAAGAGACGCCGCGCGGATTCCTTCCAGATTTCCGCCATAGGGCGCAAGCGTCAGATATAATGAGAGAATTTGTTCCTTGCTGAGTGCGTGCTCGAGCTCGATGGCGCGCGTCATCTGGCGCAGCTTGGCGGAGAGACTGCGGCGATGGCGCGGCTCCAACAACCGCGCCACTTGCATCGTCAGTGTCGAGCCGCCGGAAATGATTTCGCCGTTGACAATGAATTGAAATGTCGCACGCGTCATGGCGATCGGATCGACGCCGGGGTGCTCGTGGAAGCGCTTATCCTCGTACGCGAACAGAAGCTTGAGGAAGCGAGGATCGACGTCGTTCGGCTTGGCCGGCAGCCGCCAACGTCCCTCCTTGGTGGAATACGCGCGCAGCAGCCGGCCGTCGCGGTCAAGCACCACCCGCGAATATTCGAGACCCTGGCCAAGCGGCGCCGGCCCCAGCGCATGCACCCACCAGGCAAGACCTGCGCCGGCGACCAGCAGCAAAGCGAGCGCGGCGCCGGAGGCGATCCACAGTGGACGCAGCCGCGACGATGCCGTCTTCCTGGCGCACGCCGACGCCTGCGCCTTCAGCGCCTGCGCCAGCGGCACGAGCCGCTTGAGTGCTAGCTGCAACACGCGGTTCATTGAGCCGCCGTGATATCGACGGTGCCGGTACCGGTGCGGCCGAAGCGGTCCGGCCGGTACATGTCCTCCACATTGGCCTGCGGCAGCACGTAGTGGCCAGGCGACACCGCACGCACCACATAGCCAACGCTGAACACCGGGCTTGAGTCCTTCTTGCGGTCGAAGGCGGCTGTGAATCGGTCATCGCGGAACTCGGTATGCACCGGCGCGGCCGCATCGGTGATCCAGGCGAGCCGTCCGGTATCGCCGGACGAGACGAGATGCGGGTTATCGATCTCGAAGCCGGCCGGCAGATAATCGGCGACAATGACGCGGCCGAACTGCGGCTGCGATTCGGTCATACGCAGCACCACCACAAAACGCTGGTTCTGCCTGGCCTGGCTCGGATCGGCGGGCTCGCCGGCAAGCGTGTAATAGGTGCGCTCGATCTTGAAGCCGCGCTCCGCGGCCAGCTCCGGTGTGAGCGGCGCACCGGAAACCGAAACCACCGCCTGCACCTTGCCGCTACCGCTGTTGGTCACTGTCAGCGGCGCATTCAGCTCGGTTGCGCGCAGGCTGCGATAGTAGCTGCCCTGCCGCTTCTCGCCGTCGATGGTGAGCGAAATCGCGTTTAGCTGCCTGGCCAGCGCGCTGGCCGCCAGCACCAGCCAGGCGTTTTCCTGGGTCGAGGTAGCGGAATAGAGCGGGCGCGCCGCATCGACCCGGGCAATGGCCGCGTCGATCGTGCGCTGGGCGGCGTGGCCTTCGCTAGCGAGCGTCACCAGCGCAGCCGCGTCGCGCAAGTCGGAGCCGAAGTCCTCGCGGCCGAAGCTGGCGAGCGTTGGCTTGGCCGGCAGCGCGTTCAGTGCGGCGTTGTAGACGCGCTCGGCACGGATCTTGTCGCCGAGCATGGCCAAGGCTGCCGCCACCTGCGCCTTGGCGATCGGCGTTTGCAGATTGTCGAGCTTGACGTCGGCGATGTAGCGCAGGTCGCCGACCGGAGCGACGCCGTTGCGCGCCAGCACGTAGAGCGCATAGGCGAGATCGCGGCCGCCGTTCTTGTCCGGCTCGGGAGCGCTGGCAACGTAATTGCGCAGTCGGTCCAGCGCCAGGGTGAACGCGGTCGCCGGCACCTTGAAACCGCGCTCGCGCGCGCGGCTGAGGAAGTCGGTGACATAGGCGTCGAGCCAGACGTCGCCGCCGCCCGCCGACCACAGGCCGAAGGCGCCGCCGGCGTCCTGCCGCGACAGCAGCCGTGCAATCGCCTCACGCAGGCGTTGATCGACGTCGCCATCGATCGCCAGATGCGCCTCGGTTGCCAAATCCTTGACGTAGAGCAGCGCCATGGCCACGCTGGCGACCTGCTCGGAGCAGCCGAACGGATAGCGGTCGAGCGAATTGAGCAAGGTGGCGGCGTCAAGCGAGGTGGACACGGCCACCGACAGCGCCACGCGCCCGGTGCCGGGCACGAAATTAGCGAACATGTCCTTGTCCAGCGTCAGCGTCTCGCCGCTGTCGAGCCGGCGCACGCTGCGGCGGACCAGAGTTTGCGTCGCCGGGCGCACGTCGAGCGCGTAGCTGCGCGCAAGCGAGAAGCCGTCAGGCCCGCGCACGTCGACGTCGACCACGCCTGAGCCGGCGCCGCTGGCGGTGACTGGCACGCTGACGCGGGCGCGTTGCTTCTGCGGAAGGTTTACGGTGTGCGTGGCGTCGGTGCCGAGCTTGACGGCACCCTCCCCACTCACCATCACGCTGTAGTCGCCGGCCGGACCCTCCACGTTGTCGAATTCGAGTTGCACAACACCGCGGTCGCCGGTGCGCAGGAAGCGTGGCAGGGTGGCCGAGAGCACCACCGGATCGCGCACCACCACATCACCAGTCGCCTTGCCGACCTTGTCCTTGCTCCAGCCCACAGCCATCACCCGCACGGTGCCGGAGAAGGCAGGGATGTCGAAGCGCACTTGCGCGATGCCGTCGGCGCCGACCTTGACGATGCCGCTATAGAGCGCGAGCGGCGCCTGTGCCGGCGGCGAGCCGGTCAGCTCCGCCGCTCCGATATCGCCGCCCGAGCGTATCTGCCCGCGCGCGCCCTGCATGCCGTCGATGAGCTGGCCGTAGAGATCGCGGATCTCCGGCGTCAGCCGGCGCTGCCCGAGATAGTACTCGTCAGGCGCTGGCGGCTTGTAGTTGGTGAGATTGAGGATGCCGACGTCAACTGCCGCCACCACCACGCGCGCATCTTCACCAGGGGCAAGCCCGGCAACGCGCACCGGCACGCTGAGCGGCGAATTGGGCCGCAGCGTCTTGGGCAGATCCATGGTCATGCCCAGCGTGTGCCCGGCCTTGTCGATAGAAAACCACTGCACGCCGATGGCGCGCCCGGGCATGCGCTTGGCCGGCGCGTCGAGTGGCCGGCGGAGGGTAGCGACCACATAGGCACCGGTGCCCCAGCCACGGCCGACCGTCAGTGTCGCCTTGGCAATGCCGGGCGTGACCTCCTGCTCCTTGCTCGCGACCAGCCGGTCGGTGAACACGTTGATGGTCAGCCGGCCGGCGGTGCGCGCGGTCACCGCCAGCACCATGGTCTCGCCAGCCGTGTAGTCGGTCTTGTCGAGCGCGATCTCGAGCAGGTCGGGCGTGTCCGCGCTTGATTCCGCGTAGAAGCCAGCATCGAAGGTCAACGAGCTGATCGGGCCGTTGTGATCGCCGGTCGACACTTCCAGGCGATAGCGACCCCATTGCACCGGCAGTGACAGGCGCGCCGGCATTGCACCATCGGCATCGACTGCGCCGTTGGCGACGCGCTCCGTGCGCTTGACCGGCTCGAACTGCCATTGCCCGTTTTGCCGATACCATTGATAGGACGTCGTGACCTTCAGTAGCTCGTAGCGCAGTCCCTTGTGCGCGACGGTGCTGCCGTCGGGCGCCACCATGACCACATCAAAATCGGCGTTGGCGCCGTCGGCAAGCGAGCGACCCGAAAACAGCGGCTTGACGCCGATCATTGGCGCCTCCGGTGTCACCGGCAAAGTCAGCTTGCGCTCGACCGCCCGGCCGCCGGACTCCGCCATGCCGATGGTGATCTGCGCCTCCAGCGGGCGGGTGGTCTGCGGCAAGTTGTCGAGCTCGATTGGAAAGCGTGCTTGGCCCGCAGCGTCGGTCCGCGGCAGGCCACCAAGCTCCTGGCGCACCGCAGTCACCTCGTCGTCGGCGAGCCCGAAATGGTAGCCGGCGAAACCCGGCCGCTGCGCCGCCGCGGTGATGGTCACGGAGCCTTCGAGAGCGAGCCCGGACGCCGGCGCGCCGTAGAGGAACCGGCCATCCACGGCAACTTGCGCAGGTTTACCGGCAGCAATCGACCTGGCGTCGGAGGAAACCTCGAACTCGATGCGGTCGGGAACATAGTCCTCGACCATGAAGGTGGTCTCGCCGACCGGCGGACGCCTGGGATCGGTGAAGGCACGCAGCCGCCAGGTGCCGGTCATGGCCGAAGAGACGATCGATACGTCCCAGGACCGCCCGCCCAGGCCTTCGTCAGTGACCAGCGCGCGGCGGTATTCGACCCCGTCCGGCCGCTGCATCACCAGCGTGAGCGGCGTGTTGGGCGCCGCGGCACCGCCGGTGTCACGCAGCAGCGCGGTCGTGTGCACAGTCTCGCCGGTGCGATAGACGCCGCGCTCGGTAAAGACGAAGGCATCGAGGCCGGCCGGCACCATCCGCCCGGCGACGCCGCGGTCGGAGAGATCGAAACCCGGCGACTTCAGGCTGAGAAAGGCGTAGTCGTCACCGCCGCGGGCGACGATTGCCGCCGGCGACTGGCCGCCCTCCCCGCGCCCCAGACCCGCTTCGAAATGGGCAACGCCGTCTGCACCGGTGAGCCGCGTCGCCAGCACCTCGTTGTTGCGCGCGATCAACCGCACCGCCACCTGCTTGAGCGGCCGGGCGCTGGCCAGCGAGCGGATGAAGACGTCGATGCCGTCGTGGCTGGAATAGGCGGTCAGCCCCAGGTCGGAGACGATGAACCACTGGGTCGCCTGCTGCTCCCAGTCGTTGGCGACCGCCTCCTTCGGCCGCGCGGTCATGGCGTAGATGCCGGGGCCGATGTCTTTCAGCGCCTCATTGACCGGAAAGGCGGTGGTAACCTCGGTGTTGAGCTTCTGCTCGACGGCGAGCGCGCCGCTCCACACCTTGGTGCCGGCCTCGCGCGCCAGCCGGTCGGCCTGGTAGCCGCTGAGATTACGCTGGAAGTCGTAGCCCAGCATGGTGTCGATCAGGTTGCGGTCGCCGATGCGGTAGATCGCAAGCTCCACCGCCCCGGTGTTGACGCTGAGCACGGGAATGCCACGCTGGCCGGTGCGCGGCAGCACGTAGGCCTTGCCGGAAAAGCGCACGAACGGCCTGCGGTCGCGCACGAAGATGGTGAATTCGGTGGTCCTGGTCAGCGTCTCATGCACCACCGATGGCAATCCGGCGCGCAAGGTGATGGCGTAGCGCTCGCCGTGCTTGAGCCCTTGCACGCAGAGCTGTTTGTCGTCGACCGAGACAGCCGGCCGGTCCTGCCCGGCCACCGCCACGTAAGGCGAAAGATCGGTGCGCTTCCCGGGCAGACTCTCGGAGAACTGGAAGCAGGCGCGCGGCGAGACGGCATCAGAGTCGACCGAATATTTGAGCAGCCGGAAGCCGTGCTGCGTGCGCAGCCGCTCGTATTCGCCGCGCAGGTCCGCGGTCTCGCGCAAAGACAGCGACAGCCGCATGGCATCGAGCGCGCCCCGCCACTGTTTGCGATCGGCAAGCGTGCGGCCGAGCACAGCGAGGCTGTCGGCCTCCACGTTGCGATCCTGCGCCCGCTGATAGGCGATGTAGGCGGCGGTCGAGGCGCGGTCGAGCAGGAAGGCGCGCTCACGGTCGTCGCGCGGTTTGATCTGAAGGACGGCGCGGGCGAGCCGCAGCCAGTTCGCTGCGTCATTGGGCGCCGCCGTCACCATGCGGCCAAGCACCAGCATGCCGGTGCGGTAGTCGCGCGTCCTGAACGCGGCGTCGGCTTCTTTGCCCAGGTTCTCTGCCGATTTGGTCACCGCGCCGGCATCCTGCCGGATCTGCGCCTCAAGGGTGATCGCCGCCGCGTCGAGATCGTCGCGCTGGAACGCCTTGTCGGCGTCGCTGGCCGCCAGCGCCGGCAGCGCAGCAAGAGCGAGGAGCGCGGCGGCCAGAGCGGCGCGGACGGTGCGGAACATCGGCGAAACCTCCGGAATATTTCTCTCTGCGCGTGCCCGAAAACCGGTAGCGATCTTTGTCGGGATGACGCGCAAACCCACTATCATTTGAGGCCCCGATGGTGTCGAGGGAGTGGCTGGGTCGTTCACCCCGCCGCGGGGGCGCCCCTGCCCGCAGCAGAGCAGACGCGGGCCGCACCACCTCAATTCGTTAGACTGATATCCTCACAATTTGGATGAGATACACAATATTCTTGGCCAAGCACCTCATTTAGCTACGCAATATTGTTATGCCGTTGTTGGCAGTGGCGGCATCGGCAACGCCCGCTCGAGCGTCCGCGCCGCCCGCAGCACCAGCGCGTCCTCGCCCAGCCGCCCGACCAGTTGCGCACCCATCGGCAGGCCGTCGCCGGCGAGCCCGCAGGGTACCGAGGCCGCCGGTTGCTGGGTCAGGTTGAAAGGATAGGTGTAGGGCGACCAGTTGAGCCAGTCGTCGCCGAAATCGCCGCGCTCCGGCATCTCCTGCCCGACCTTCAGTGCGGTCACCGGCATGGTCGGCGTCAGCAGCAGGTCGTAGCGCGCGTGGAAGGCGCGCATGGCGTTGTAGAGCATCGAGCGCGCGGTATAGGCGGCAAGATAATCGCCGACCGAGAACGCGCGCCCGCGCTCGGCGATGCGCAGCAAGCCCGGATCCATCTCGGTACGGCGCGCCGCCGGCACCGCCTCGACGATAGCGGTTGCCACCGGCCACCACATCGCCTGGATGAGCGCGCGCGCGGCCTCGAGCGGCGGATCGGCGGCATTGACGATGGCGCCCTCGCCTTCCAGCGCGCGCGCGGCTGTCTGGACGCCCGCCTCGATATCGGGGTCGAGGTTCTTCACCGAACCGAGCGTGGTCGAAACGGCGATGCGAAGCCCGCGCACGCCGTCCTCCAGTCCGGCGGTGAAGTCGGGCGCCGGTGTGGTCCAGCCCGCCATGTCGCGCGCGTCCGGCTGGCCGATCGCCGACAGCATGGCGGCAGCATCCGCCACTGTGCGCGTAATCGGGCCCTGGTGCGAAATCACGTTGAGCAGCAGCGCCGGATAGACCGGCACACGGCCGAAGCTCGGCTTCACACCGACGACACCGGTGAATGCGGCCGGGATGCGCAACGAGCCGGCGCCGTCGGTGCCGAGGTGCAGAATGCCGAGGCCGAGCGCGGCGGCCGCAGCGCCGCCGCCGGTCGAGCCGCCGGGCGTATGGTTGCGATTCCACGGGTTGCGGGTGATGCCGGTGAGCGGCGAATGGCAGACGCCGATCCAGCCATGCTCGGGCGTCGTGGTCTTGCCGAGGATGACGGCGCCCTGCTCGCGCAGGCGCGCCACCGCGGGAGAATCCTCGGCGGCGGGCGCCGGATCGCTGGTCGTCGAGCCGCGCCGGGTGGGCTGGCCCTTGAGCCAGATATTGTCCTTGATGGTCGCCGGCACGCCGTCGAGCACGCCGAGCGGGTTGCCATCCCGCCAGCGCGCCTCCGATGCCGCCGCCGCTGCCAGCACCGGCGCCGGATCGATGGGCATGAAGGCGTTGACGTCGCGGGCGGCAGCGATGCGGACCAGCGTGTCGCGGGCCACTTCGACCGGCGACAGATCGCCGGCGCGGTAGGCCCGGGTCAGCGCGGCGCAGGTGAAATCGGCAATGCTGCTCATGGCAAAGGCCCCTCGATGGACGCCAAATAAGCGGCTGCGCGGCGTCCACCCACCTTTCCATGCCGGCGGCGGGCAGGTAAACCGGGGCCACGCGACGACCCCGTAGCTCAGCCGGATAGAGCATCAGCCTTCTAAGCTGAGGGTCGCTGGTTCGAATCCAGCCGGGGTCGCCAAATTCTCCACTTTTCCGCCAGCTTAACGCCCACGCCGCGGTGGCCCTGGGCATCGAGAAGGCGGCCGACGCGGTCGCGCTGGTAAGCATGGGCTGCGACTACGGGCAGGGATTCCTGCTCGGCCCGCCTTGATCGCGCTGCTGCGCCAGCGCGCGGCCACGCAGGGACGCAAGCTGCCGGCCTGATTGCCGGATCACGCGCCGCCGCGGCGCGCGCGCGCCGTTGCACGCGCACGGTGCCCGAGGCTCAGTCGAATCGGCCTTCAGTGGGTCCAGGCGTCGCGCCGCCGGACGGCGAAATTGTCCGCATAAGCCATCACCCGCCGTGCCGGCGGCCTGGCCTCGAACAGCTGATAGGCGATGCCGTGGCGCTCGCAATAGGCGACCGCCGCCTCCTTGCTGGCAAAGCGCATCCGCACCTGCTGGCGCATGTCGCCGGACGAGGTCCAGCCCATCAGCGGCTCGACCTGGCGCGGTTCTTCCGGCTCGAAATCGAGCACCCAGGCCCTGGTCCTGGCCTGGCCGGACTGCATGGCGGTCCTGGAGGGCTTGTAGATGCGCGCGGTCATGGTCGTGGCCGAAGCGTGTGGAGACGATGTCATCCGTATAGGGCCGATGCCGCGTGCTGGCAATCGGCGCCGCCGGCGCTGTCCGGCGCGCGGCGTGCCGGCACAAGAAAACACCCCCGGCGCGGACGCCGGGGGTGCTGAGGCTGTAGCTCAGATCAGGTGATGATCACGCGATCAGGGCCAGAAGTTCCGCTGCACGCGGAAGATGCCGGACCACCAGCTCTTGTCCTCGTAGTTCACGCTCGAGGCGTAGGCCGTGTCGACGTGGTGGTACATCGCCTCGAGGCTGATATCGAGGTTCTGCACCGGCGTCCACACCGTGCGCGAACCGATCTGGTAGTAAGCCCAGTCGGCGCCGCCCACGGTCGGGGCGATCGGGGCCGCGGCCGGAGCAATAGCACCCGGCGTAAGCATCAACCGCGCGTCAGACGCGGCGCTGTATTCGAGCTTGGCATAGGCGCCATAGATCGACGTCTTCCAGCCCGGCATCCAGTTGTGCTGCAGACCGCCGGTCACGCTCCAGCCTGTGGTCAGGTCGAGACCCGTGCCCGCCGGACCGTAGGTGGCATCGAACACCGGACCGTAAGCGACCGTCACGGGATCGCCCGCAATGCCCGAGCCGTTCTGGATGTTGTAGGTGGCGAGGCCCTGACCGACATAGCCGATCGCGCCCTTGCCATAGTTGAACTGGGCGATCACGAAGTCGCCCTTGCCCAGCTGCGGCAGGTTCAGCTTGAGGCCGGCACCGAGCGCGTAGCCGACCTGATCGCCAGGGCTGCCGCTACCAGCGGCACCAGCGCCGACGCCGGCGTAATAGGCACCACGCACCTGATGGATGGCGCCCATGACCTGCGCGCTACCCCAGGACTGATCGACGCGCAGGTTGCCCACCACGTCCGGCCACTGCCAGCCGCCCTGGGCGTTGACAGCGAGGCCAGAGGCGGTCGCAAAGACTGCCCTCCGCCGATGTGCCGCCGACTCCGCCGAGATCGTGGCCGAGAAGCCGTTGCCGAACTGGGCGGTATAGGCGAACAGCGGGATACCCGTGCCGCCCGTGCTCGAGCCAATCCGGTTGGTCTGGTTCGAGTACGAGGAGATCGGGTCGAAGTCGAAGTACGACGCCGCCAGACCGGCCGTGAAGCCGGCGAACTGGATGAACGCACGGTGATGCCAGATCGCCGTGCCGGTGCCGGGAGCGATGTCGGTCACGGTCGGAGCGACAATGGTGTACGCGCGCAACGTGCCGTACGCGGTCTGCGAACGGGCGTCCACGCTGATGCCACCACGGGTGCGCATGTGCGTGTCGTTGGTGGTACGGTTGTCGAAGTTGACCACGTTGTATTGAACGAAGGAACCGCTCGCGGTGTTGAAGTTGATCTCTGCGCGAACGAACCCGCCGACTTTCAAGCAGGTGTCAGTGCCCGGGATGTAATAGAACCCCGCGCCGTACAGACTGCAGATCTTCACGTACTGGACCGGCTTGGCCTTGACGGGAAGATCGGCGGCCTGCGCCCCTGCCAACGCAACGACACCCGCTGCGCTGCCGAGGAGAAGGCTTTTCACCATCTTCATCTTGAACCTCCAAACATTGTTTATCGCGAGAGGGTTCCGTATCCGCCCAGTGCGACAGCACCGATGGAACTTCCCCGTGCTCCCCGCTCTCCGGAGGTCCTTTCACCCACCACGCGTCCGACCCAAACCTGAACTACCAAACCTGGGCTTGCCACTTGGTGCGATCCGGCCAACCGGACAGCGCGACATGGGGATGCCCCCCTCCGTCGCAGGTCAGACATTAACGGATGAGCCCTTGCACGCAATGAAGATGCGCCCTTCCCACAGGCACTATCAGCCGATTTCGGCCGACTGTTGCGCAAAAAACACGCAAATTCGAGTGCCCGGGCGGGCGACCCTGGAAATGGGCCCTTCACTCCGTTTGTCGCCAGATTCCAACACGAATTCAAAGTGTTCAGGGAAACTCCTGACGGAGCCCGGCAGCGCCGGCGCGCCCGGGGCGGACGCGCCGCTCTCGGACTGGTCCGGAGCGACGCCGCGGGCGCAGCCCGGATTCGCGCCATTTTGTCTCTGCGCGCGCCGAAACGGCAGTGATTCCAGCCCTCTTACCGGCCACGTCCTTGCGGGTTGCGGCGAACTGACCTCGTTTGTAGGGAACTGTTGGAGCAAAGTCCGCCGGCGTCAGCCCGGACAAGCTGGCGGAGACGGAGGGATTCGAACCCTCGATACGCCTTTGGAGCGTATAACGGTTTAGCAAACCGCCGCCTTCAGCCACTCGGCCACGTCTCCGCGTGCACAAATGCCTATCGGACTCCGCCCTCTGCGGTCAAACCGGAACGCGGTGCCGCGCGACTCATGACCGGCATCCCAATCGATGCCGCGAGCCAGAGCCGGGCAGTTTCGGCTATGCTGCCCGGCACGCGTGCAACCCGGAGTCCTGACAATGCGACGGATGAGTTTGGCAGCCATCATCCTGGCAACGCTTGCCGTGCCGACGATGACAGTGTCGGCCGCTCGGGCGGAAATCGTTTATCCGTGGTGCGCCTACTACAGCGGCCGAGCGGGCGGCGCCACGAATTGCGGCTTCGTCACTTACGAGCAGTGCCTGGCGACAATCAGCGGCATCGGCGGCTGGTGCGGACCCAACCCGCGCTATCCGGATCCCCCGCCACGCAGGCGCCGCCGCTGACGCCACTGCATCGCAGCCGGCGGCCGGCACGTGCCGCCCGCCCACCCTCGACTCGATGGTCCAGCTAGGCGGCGGCGCGCGGCGCCACCGGCGCCTGCGGATGAACCTTCAGCCAGTCGCGCGCGGCGCGCTGGGCGCGGCCGATCTCGCTGTCGCTCAACTGCTCGGCGATCTCGCGCCGCAGCCGCGCCCCGTCGCGGTGTCCGCGCATGGCCGCGATGTTGAACCACTTGTGCGCCTCGATCAGATCGATCGCCACACCCGCACCGGCCGAATAGATCATGCCGCATTCGAAGCAACCGTCCGCGTCGCCCGGCGCGACCCCGGCGGGTTCCACCCTGTTGATGTCAGCCATTGTTGGCTCCCCATTTTTGCGCTGAGCTCCGCGCTCCCTGCGGACCCCGACGCATCCCTGTTACGCGGCCGCAAGATCTGTCCGCGTGAGCCGGGATGTTCGGAAGAAAATTTGAACGGCAGTTTAAGTATCGCAATGAATCGAACGTGAACGGGTGGGTCCGGGGCCGCGGGCCGACATCAAATAGTGCCGTAAAATGGCCTTGAAATGCCTGTGCGGATGACCTGGTGACGGATCGCTAACCCCCTGCATTCAGCGCTCGATAACCACCGGACGAAATGATCGTCGCGCGGGGCATGCATCCGTCGCGGAAATAAAAGCAGGCGGTCGCTGACAAACCGGCTCGTCAAGACGGAGGGACTCCACCGATGAAATTCACGACCGCGGCCGTTCTCGGCGTAAGCATCGCTTTGTCGAGCGCAGCGCTGGCCGGCACACCGGAAGGCGTCTGGCAATCGAGGGATGGCCGGCTAAAGGTCCGCCTCAGCAACTGCGGCGGCAAGCTGTGCGGACGCGTGGTGTGGCTCGGCGAGCCAACCGATCCCGGGACCGGCCGACCGAAGACCGACAAGCACAATCCCGACCCGGCCAAGCGCTCGCGGCCGCTGATCGGGCTCAAGGTCGTGCAGGGCATGAAACGGAGTGGCCCCAACCAGTGGTCGGGCCTGATCTACAACGCCGATGACGGTCATACCTACAAGGCACACTTCACGGTCAAAGATGCCACAACTGCCCGACTGCAAGGCTGCGTACTCGAGGTGCTGTGCAAGGCCCACACCTGGAGGCGCGCCAACTGAGAGAACGAATAAGTCTGTTGCCCCGATGGAACGCTCGCGCGGGCCGGGACCCATACCCCCCCGGCATCAGAGATACCGATCGATAGCGGTTATGGGTCACCGCCTTCGCGGGACGACGGCAAGTGTCGTTCGAAAATCAAAAACGTCCGTCAGCCCGCCCGTGCGCGCTGGCCAAACAGCACCGCCTGCACCTTCGGGTCCTTCATGTCGATGCCCTGGCGCAGTTCCAGCCCGAGCGTCATGCCGCGCTTGACTGCCGGCCGCGCCTTCATGGTTTCGAGCCAGCGCTTCAAATGCGGAAACTGCTCGATGTCCTGGCCCTGCCGCTGCCAGCCATTGACCCAACCCACGCAAGCCATGTCGGCGATCGAATATTTGCCGGCGAGAAACTCGCGGTCCTTGAGCCGCAGATTGGCCACGCCGTAGAGCCGGTTAACCTCGTCCTCGTAGCGCTTGATCGCATAGGTGAGCGTCTCGACCGCGTAGTTCCTGAAATGGTGCACCTGGCCGGCCATCGGTCCGATGCCGCCCATCTGCCAGAACAGCCACTGATCGACCTCGACCCGCGCGCGCTCATCGGCCGGATAGAACTTGCCGGTCTTGCGTCCGAGATATTGCAGGATCGCGCCCGACTCGAAGATCGAGATGGGCCGCCCGCCCGGGCCCTGCGGATCGACGATCGCGGGCATGCGGTTGTTGGGAGCGATCTTTAAGAATTCCGGCTTGAACTGCTCGCCGCGGGAGATATTCACCGGGATCATGGTGTAGGGCAGCCCGCACTCTTCCAGCATGATCGAGATCTTGAAGCCGTTCGGGGTCGGCCAGTACCAGAGCTCGATCGGCCTGGTCTGCTTGACCGGCGTCTTGCCGCGTTTGGCGCCGCTTTTTTTCGTGCTTTTTTTTGTCCGACCGGTTTTCGATTTGGCCTTCGCCGCCTTGCCGGATTTCTTCGCCGTCCGCTTCTTCTTGGCCCGCGCCATGTGATGGCTCCCTGTCAATCGGCTTCAACAATCGCCGTCTGAGGTATGCCCGCCGCCGGCAATCCGCAACGGGTGGGCAGCGGCGCGCCGGCGCCGCATGGCGGTGGCAGATGGTGGCGTGGACGTGCTGGGGGTCTTCTAAAACACGGAGGGCGTCGGCGAGACGTCCCGTCTCGCCGACGCCCTCTGTCGTCATCCGGAACCGGGGCGCCGCGGAGCAATCGCTTCGCGCTGACTTCCCCGTGACGCGCACCGGCCCGTATGACGCAATCTTCGACAGCTAAGTGCGAAGATCGGGAAGTGGCGTCAGACTAGAGCCTCTTCTTCCGCTTCTTCGTCTTCTTCGCCGTCTTCTTCGCCGCTGCCTTCTTTCTACGTTTCGCCATTGCTGCCCTCCTAGCCATGAATCATGGCGGGTGTCGCATCAGCACGCGTCGCGAATCGACGCGCACTGCATTTCGTTTACTACAGCACAACGAAAAAAACAGTCTCCCGCTTAACGAAGTGTGTACGACGCGCGCTCGGCACACGCTGCAGCGCAGTCGCAAACCGCATTCGCGCAACGTCATGACGCGCGCGCGCAATGCGCGATGCGTTTTGCAATGCAAATGCATGACACCGCAAAAGTGTCGATAAAACAGGCGTTTTTCACAACATCGAATTGCCGACAAAACATCATTTACGCGCGCGTTACGCGCGCAAGCGCGTAAAATTTTTCGCGAACCGGCGCCACCCTTGCGCCCGTCGACGCGGCCAAATTTTTTTCACAGGAGAGCGCGCAAACGGGGTCTCGTCGGGTTGAATCGATCAAAAAATGGCGAATCGGGCCCAAGTGATTCGCGGCGCGCGCGGCATCAGGCGGCGAAATTCTACGCCGACGCGGCGGTCGGCACGCGCATGCGTCGGAAAATTTCGGACGCGCACAGTTGCGGTGCGCGGTTCAGATGCCGAGTTTCTTTTTCAGCAGTTCGTTGACCGTCTGCGGGCTGGCTTTGCCGCCCGATGCCTTCATCACCTGCCCGACAAACCAGCCGACCGCTTTCGGGTTGCTCTTCGCCTGCTCAACCTTGTCCGGATTGCTGGTGATGACCTCGTCAACCATCGCCTCGATGGCGCCGGTATCGGTGACCTGGGTCATGCCGCGGGCTTCCACGATCGCTTTCGGGTCGCCGCCCTCGTTCCAGAGGATCTCGAACAAGTCTTTGGCAATCTTGCCGGAAATCGTGCCTGCCGCGATCAGGTCGAGCATCCCGCCGAGCTGGACGGCGCTGACCGGCGAGGCGGTGACGTCCTTGCCCTCCTTGTTCAGCCGTCCGAACAGTTCGTTGATCACCCAGTTGGCCGCCGCTTTCGCATCGCGTCCCCTGGCCACCGCTTCGAAGTAATCGGCGGTCTCGCGCTCGGCCACGAGCACGCCGGCGTCGTAGTCGGAGAGGCCAAGGTCGCGGACAAACCGCGCCTTCTTTTCATCGGGCAGTTCCGGCAGCCCGGATTTCAGTTCGGCGACGAAGTCGTCGGTGAGTTGCAGCGGCAGCAGGTCGGGATCGGGGAAATAGCGGTAGTCGTGTGCCTCTTCCTTGCTGCGCATGGAGCGCGTCACGCCCTTGCCCGGATCGAACAGGCGCGTCTCCTGCTCGATCGTGCCGCCCTCCTCGCGGATATCGATCTGCCGGCGCGCCTCGTGCTCGATGGCCTGGCCGATGAAGCGGATGGAATTGACGTTCTTGATCTCGCAACGGGTGCCGAGCGGCTCGCCCGGCCGGCGCACCGAGACGTTGATGTCGGCGCGCAACGACCCCTTTTCCATGTCGCCGTCGCAGGTGCCGAGATAGCGCAGGATGGAGCGCAGCTTGGCCACGAAGGCCTTGGCTTCCTCGGCCGACCGCATGTCGGGCCTGGACACGATCTCCATCAGCGCCACGCCGGAGCGGTTGAGGTCGACATAGGAAAGGGTCGGATGGCGCTCGTGCAGGCTCTTGCCGGCATCCTGCTCCAGATGCAGCCGCTCGATGCCGACGGTGACGGCCCCGCCGCCCTCGAGATCGACGATGACCTCGCCCTCGCCCACCACCGGCTGCTTGTACTGGCTGATCTGATAGCCCTGCGGCAGATCGGGATAGAAGTAGTTCTTGCGGTCGAACACCGAGGTGAGATTGATCTTGGCGTTCAGCCCGAGCCCGCTGCGCACCGCCTGGCGCACGCACTCTTCGTTGATCACCGGCAGCATGCCGGGCATGGCGGCATCGACCAGCGAGACGTGGGAATTGGGCGCGCCGCCGAATGCGGTGGAGGCGCCGGAGAACAGCTTGGCCTTGGAGGTGACCTGGGCGTGAACCTCCATGCCGATGACGACTTCCCAGTCACCGGTGGCGCCTTTGATCAGCTTGGCGGGCCTGCTCTGCGCGGTCATGCGCTATGCCTAGCGGGCGCCCGTGCGTGCGGCAAGCGGGCCGCAGGCATCGGAGTCAAAGGCAATGCACGCTCCTGCCTGCACCTGTTCGAGCGCGTCGAACGCATCGGAAACCTCGCGGAACCCGATCAGCCGGCGGTCGCGAGGCAAAGGAAATGTTTGCCCGGAACGGCGGCAGCCGGCCGACCCCTACCACCCGCGAAAGAGCCGAAATTCCGCTTCGCTGCTGCCCCAATTTGCTGCCGTCATATCGGGCGCGCGGCCGTTCGGGGAACCGCGACCGTGTGCGCGCGTTGGCAGGCAAAAAGGAGAGTTCGTCATGCAAAGCCATGGTGGCTTCGCGCTCGTGCTCGGCGCCCTCGTTGCCCTGGGAGTGGTCGTCTTCATCGCCACGGGCGGCACGCTGGGCGGCAAGACGGCGGTAGACAGCGATCAGGATCTGCCGCCGGTCACCACCAGCGGCGGCAATTAACGCGTCAGCAGGGCGCCAAGGATCGCCTCCCATTCGGCGTCAAGATCGCCACGCGCGGGATGGCGCCGCGCCCGCGCGTACCAGTAGTTTGCATTGCCGGTATCGCCCTCGACCCGGTGCAGGTAGGCATGCACCCAGGCAGCCTCCCGACTGGCCTCGTCCATGACCAGGCGATGCGCCTTGTCCCAGTCGCCGCGCCTGGCCCACCATAACGCCGCCAGCGGCGCATCAAGCGCGCGCGGCGGCACCGCATGCGACAGCGAGAGACGGTAGGCGGCGGGGGTCATCGCGGCGGCTCTTGTCATCTTGCCAATCGAGGCAGGGCAACGCTCACCACCACCGCTCGGGTGCAAAGCGCCCTGCCGCCCGCTCAAGCACGTGGCCGAGAGCAAACACGGTCTCCTCGTCGAACGGCCGCCCGACGACCTGCAGGCCGAGCGGCAGCCCCTGATGGTCCAGCCCGGCCGGCACCGAAATGCCTGGCAGGCCGGCCATGTTCAGCGTCACCGTGAAGACGTCGTTCAGATACATCTCCACCGGATCGGTGCCGCCCTTCTCCCCCAACCCGAAGGCGGTCGACGGCGTTGCCGGCGTGAGCATGGCATCGATGCCGGAGGCGAAAGCCTGCTCGAAGTCGCGCTTGATCAGCGTGCGCACTTTCTGCGCGCGCAGGTAATAGGCGTCGTAGTAGCCGGCGGAGAGTACATAAGTGCCGATCATCACGCGCCGGCGCACCTCGGGCCCGAAGCCGTCGCTGCGGGTACGCTCGTACATGTCGGTGATGTCACCGCCCTCGACGCGCAAGCCGTAGCGTACGCCGTCATAGCGGGCGAGGTTGGACGAGGCCTCCGCCGGGCAGACGATGTAATAGGCCGGCAGCGCGTATTTGGTGTGCGGCAGCGAGATGTCGACCAGCTCGGCGCCGGCCGCCTTCAGCCATTCGCGCCCCTGCTGCCAGATCGTCTCGATTTCCGCCGGCATGCCCTCGAGGCGGTATTCCTTGGGGATACCGATGCGCAGCCCCTTCAGCGAGCGACCGACCGCGGCTTCGTAATCCGGCACCGGCAAGTCGGCACAGGTGGCATCCCTGGCGTCGGGCCCGGCCATGGAACGCAGCAGGATGGCGGCGTCGCGCACCGTGCGCGCGAACGGGCCGGCCTGATCGAGCGAGGAGGCAAAGGCGACGATGCCCCAGCGCGAGCAACGGCCATAGGTCGGCTTCATGCCGACCGTGCCGGTGAAAGCGGCCGGCTGGCGGATCGAACCACCGGTATCGGTGCCGGTGGCGCCGAGACAGAGTTGCGCCGCGACCGCGGTCGCAGCCCCTCCCGAGGAGCCGCCGGGCGTCAGCGGCGTATTGGCGCCGCGCCGCCGCCACGGCGAAATCGCCGGACCGAAACAGGAAGTCTCGTTTGACGAGCCCATGGCGAACTCGTCGCAATTGGTCTTGCCGAGCAGCACGGCGCCGTCGCGCCACAGATTGGCGGAGACGGTCGACTCGTAGCTTGGCACGAAGGTCTCGAGCATGTGCGAGCAGGCGGTCGAACGCACGCCGGCGGTGCAGAACATGTCCTTGATGGCGAGCGGAATGCCCTCCAGCGGACCGGCCTCGCCCTTGGCGATGCGCGCGTCGGATGCCTTGGCCATTTCCGTGGCGCGCTCGGGCGTCTCCAGCACATAAGCCTTGAGCGCGCGCGCCTGTTCCATGGCGGCAAGATGCGCGTCGGCAAGTTCGGCGGCGGAGAAGCGCTTCCTGGTCAGCCCGTCGCGTGCATCGGTGAGCGTGAGCGCGGTCAGGTCACTCACGACTTGCGCTCATCCCCGGCCGGCGGCGCGGGCGCCGGTGGCACCGCCTCGGGGGCGTCGCAAGCAAAGCCCGCGGCTTCACCGGCCGGCGCGCGCGGAAAGCCCGGCGGCGGCGCGTCCGGCAGTTCGTCCATCGCGATCAGGAAACCGAGCTCACAGGCGATGCACATCACTCGACCACTTTAGGAACAAGAAAGAAGTTGTCCTGGCTCATCGGCGCATTGGCGACGATGGCCTCGGCGTTGCCGCCTTCGGTCACTTCGTCGGCGCGCATCTTCATCTTCATCGGCGTCACCGAGGTCATCGGTTCCACGCCCTCGACCTCGACCTGGCCGAGCTGCTCGACCCAGGCCAGGATCGCGTTCAACTCGCCGCGCAGCGTCTCCACCTCGCCCTCCTCGACCCGGATGCGGGCGAGATGCGCGATGCGGCGGACGGTGTCGGCGTCGACGGACATGAGCGGGCCTCGAGACGGTGCGGGCCCCGGCTATAGCAGAGGCGCCTTTTCGACGGCAACCGGCCCGAAACAACGCCCTCAGGGCCGCTGGCGCTCGTAGACCGCCCAGCCGTTGGCTTTCATCCGGCGCTTGGCCAGGGCGGTCGCCCGCCCGGTAATGCGCAAATTGCCGCGGCCCTTGAAGCCCATGCGCTTGCGATCGGCGAAAGCATTGGTAAAGCGAGGCGCAGTCTCGCGCGTCCAGGCCAGGACGTCGATGGGCGCCAGCGTCACCACGCGGTCGTCGGTGGTCACCAGGAAAGGAAAGCCGCCGAGCGTAACAAAGCGCACATAGCCATGGTGACGGCGGTAGTCGGCGGCCACCAGTTCGGCCTGCACGCGGGTAAAATAGGCGATGAAACGCTCGGGTGCCGCCGCCGCGCGCGCCACGAAGATTTCACGCCCCTGCACCTGCGGCATGCTGTCGAGCGCGGCGACCATCGCCGCCAGGTCGAGCGGCGTGTAGTTGCGGTTGGCCAGCAGGCCCTCGGCAAGCGCCGGGTCCACGCCCATCTTGATGAGCCGGTCGCGGTTGAGATCGAGAATCTGCGCGGCGGTGTATTGCCGCGCCAGCTCGTCGAGCCCGATGTTGTTGAGCTTGTTGGCAGTCGAAAGATTGGACAGCACCAGGCCGGCGGCGCCGGGCACCGCCATCAGCGCGCCGCTCACCACCAGGCCACCGGTTGCCGCGGCCTGGGACAGCTGTCTGAGCCTGGCGTCGAGCGGCGGAAAATCGGTATAGGGATCGACCCCGTAGGCGGTGGCGAGGGCGCGCCGCTCGTCGGTCACGCCGAGCAGGCTCTCCATTTCGTTGTCCCGTGTCTTGCCCGCATTGGCCATGCCGCTGCGCAGGCGCTCGAACATGGCACCAACACCGCCCAGGGTATTCTGCATCGTGCCGACCGGATTGAGGATCAGCTGGCCGGTATATTTCAGAGGATTGAGGCCCGCCTCCGCCAGCGCCCGTCCGAACGTTTTCGAATTGCTCACCTTCTCCAGCAGCGCCAGCGCTTCCAGCTCGGTGACCCGCATCCGCGCCATGGCATCGCCGCGCGCCGTGAACTTGCCGTAGGGCGTGGCCAGCACATAGACGCGCAACAGGCCATCGCTGCGCACCGGGTTTTCAATGGTGTAATTGCTGCCGACCCGCTTGATGCCGGAGAGTTGCGCCGCGTTGAACGACGGCGGATTTTCCATCGACTGCGCCGGCGCCGCGGCCGGCTGCAGGATGGTCAGTACGAGCGCGGCAGCAGCGGCCGCGGCACGCAATGCCGGGACGCATGAAATCTGCATGGATGGTCCCCCTCACGATGCCGACGCCACTTGAAGTCATCTTCGCCCGCGTGCCATGCGCACCGCAAGGTTCGATTCGCCGCCACCGCGGCACAAAGCGTCGGCGCGCCGTTCCTAGCCAGCCAGTCGCTTCAGCAGGGCCTGCGCCTCGTCGGCGAGCCGGACGGTCAATTCGCGCGCCGGCAGTGCCTTGCCGAGCGCTGCAGCTTGGCCCGCCCACATGTGCGAAAATTCGCCGGAGCCCTGCGCCCGGGCGTTGGCGGTCAGTGGCGCCGGCGCGCCGGCGGCCGGCGAGCTTTCGCGCCGCATTGAACCGCGCTGGCGCAAGTCTGCAGGCGCAGCTAGCATCGCGCGATGCCGCCCGTCCCGACCCATGGCCGCTATCCCTATTCCCCCATCACGGCGCGCCCGGCTTATGACTGGCCGCAGGGCAAACGGCTGGCGGTCTATATCGCGCTCAACCTCGAATGGTTTGCCTTCGGCGAAGGGCTCGGCGCCGAGCTCGCCCCCGGCGGGCCGCAGCCCGACGTGCTCAATTACGCCTGGCGTGACTACGGCAACCGGGTCGGCGTCTTCCGCCTGGCCGGGCTGTTTGCCGAACTGGAGCTGCCGGTATCGCTGCTGGTCAATTCACGCATGATCGAGCAGGCGCCACAGGCGGTCGACGCCTTCCGCGGCGCCGAACTGGTCGGCCATGGCCGCACCAATTCCGAGCGCCAGGGCACGCTGAGCGAAGCCGACGAGCGCGCGTTGATCGCCGAGACCACCGCCACGCTGGAGCGTTATTCAGGGCAGCGTCCGCGCGGCTGGCTCGGACCGTGGATCTCGCAGTCGCGCGTGACGCCCGATCTGTTGCAGGAGGACGGCTACACCTACCTGCTCGACTGGTGCCACGACGACCAGCCGGTGTGGATGACGACGCGCCGGGGCCGCATCCTCTCGGTGCCCTACCCGCAGGAGCTCAACGACATTCCGCAGGTCGTCGCCCGCAAGCGCGAGGGCGCCGAGTTCGCCGCCATGATCGTCGACGCCTTCGAGGTCATGCAGGCCGAATGCGCGCAGCGCCCGCTGGTCATGGGCATCGCGCTCCATCCCTACATTGTCGGCTGGCCGCACCGCTTCAAGCATCTGGCACACGCCCTGCGCCGGATCGTCAGCCAGGCCGATGAGCGCGTCTGGTTCACCACCGCGGGCGCGATCGCGGCGCATGCGGCGGCGCTGCCGGATGGCACCATGCCCTAGACGCTGAAAGGCTTGCCTTTCTGCGGCACGATCACCCTGGTCTTGCCGCCCTTCATGGCGGCAACAAATTTGTCGGCATTGGGCTCGATGATCGGGAAGCTGCCGTAATGACACGGCACCACCGCGTCCAGCGTGAAGAAGCGGTTGACCGCAAAGGCCGCGCTCGACGGGCTCATGGTGAAGCGGTCGCCGATCGGCGCGAAGGCCACCTTGGGCCGGTGCAGCTCATTGATGAGCGCCATGTCGGAGAATACATCGGTATCGCCCATGTGGTAGACGGTCGGCTCGCCCTTGGCCTTGATGACGACGCCGCATGGATTGCCCAGATAGATCGGCATGCCATCCCTGATGTCGCCGGAGGAGTGATCGGCGCGCACCAGCGTAACGGTGAAGCCGTCCTGCTCGGTGGTCCCGCCGGTGTTCATCGGGTCGAACTTCTCCAGCCCCTGCGCGGCCAGCCACATGCACAGATCGTAATTGGTGATGACCGGCGCGCCGGTCGTCCTGGCGATGTCGAGCGCGTCGCCGACATGGTCAGCATGTCCGTGGGTGAGCACGATGTGTGTGACGCCCTTGCTCGCCTCCGCCTTGTCGGAAACGAAGGCCGGATTGCCGGTGAAGAAAGGATCGATGAGCACCGCCTTGCCGCCGAAATCGAGCCGGAAAGCGGAGTGCCCGTACCAGGTGATCTGCATCGTCTTGGTCTCCGTCGTATGCGCCGAATGCGTGGCCTCCGCCGCGGGAGTGTAACGCGCGTTGGCGCCGATTTCGCCCCGTGCTACCGCTTCGCCGATGAGCACCATATTGCCGCTGACCGAAGCCGCCGGGCAGTGGCCCGTGCGCGGAGCGCTGATCGGACTCGATCTCGGAACCAAGACCATCGGGGTGGCGGCATCGGACCCCGACCGCAAGCTGGCGACCGGGGTGGAAACCATCGCCCGCAGCAATTTCACCGCCGACGCTCGCCGCCTGCTCGCGCTTGCTGGTGAGCGTGCGGCGGTCGGATTCGTGCTCGGCCTGCCCATCAACATGGACGGCTCGGAGGGCCCGCGCGCGCAATCGACCCGCGCCTTTGCCCGCAATCTCGGCAAGCTGACCGAACTGCCGATTGCGCTGTGGGACGAGCGGCTGTCGACCGCCGCTGTCGAGCGCGCGCTGATCGCCGCCGACGTCAGCCGCAGGAAGCGCGCGGCGGTGATCGACCAGCACGCCGCCGCCTATATTTTGCAAGGCGCACTCGACCGGCTGGCCCGGCTGCGCGGCTGAGGTGCACGCTGAAATGCAAAAAGGGCGGGCCTGATGCCCGCCCTTTCCGCTTGCCCATTAGCAGGCGGAGTAATCGAGACCCTTGCCATAGGTGCCACGGATCGCGCAGCTGGACCCGCTGTCGTAGGAAGGCGGCACATAGGCATAGGCGCCATACGCAGGCTCCGCATATGTGTAACCCGGCGCATAGGCGTTACCGGGCTGATACGCATAGGGGCGCGGGCCATAGTAATAGCCGTTGTTGGCATTGGCGACCGCCGCGCCGACCAGCGCGCCGGCGCCGAAACCGATCGCCGCCGCAGTGTTGCGGCCGTCCTTCGCCTGCGCCGGTACCGCCATGCCGGCGGCAAGCGCGCCCGCCACCGTAACGGCAGCGGCGAACTTCATCATTTTCATCCTGGCCTCCATCTCTCGGGTTTCTTTACGCATCCACATACGGCCGCGCTCAGCGCGGGCCGTCACTGCGTCAACTCGAAACCGCCGTGCTGGTTTCCATGCAACGACGAGCGCCAATTCACGATCGTTTGTATGGCCGAGAGCAATAAGGATTGCGATCATGCCGGCGGCGAATTTTGAGCAAAGTCCCGCCACAATAAGCGGCGCTTTGCGCGCCGGTCATGTCGACAATGTGCAGGCTTGGGCGCTTGCGGACAGGCGCATCACGCGGGCGGGCCGGCCGCAGCAGTGGCGCGGCATTTGGCCCGCCGGCACGCGCTTTATCCCACCGTTAACGGCCCCTGTGGACCAGCCCACGCGGCTCTTGCCGCCGCCGGAAACTGCGCCTATAGACATTCCTTTAATGAACATCGCGCCGAAATCCTCGTTCGTCCTCAGCCGGCGGCAGCTGTTGGGGATCGAAGGGCTTTCGCGCGACGACATCTCCGGTCTGCTCGACCTCGCCGAGGAGTTTGTCGAGCTCAACCGCCAGGTCGAGAAGAAACGCGCCTCGCTGCGCGGCCGCACCCAGATCAACCTGTTCTTCGAGGCCTCCACCCGGACGCAAGCCTCTTTCGAGCTGGCGGGCAAAAGGCTGGGCGCCGACGTCATGAACATGTCGGTGAACGCTTCCTCCATGCGCAAGGGCGAAACGCTGATCGACACCGCGATCACGCTCAACGCCATGCACCCCGACATCATCGTGGTGCGCCATCACGCCTCCGGCGCGGTCGAACTGCTCGCGCGCAAGGTCGATTGCGCGGTGATCAATGCCGGCGACGGATCGCACGAACATCCGACCCAGGCACTGCTCGATGCCGCCACCATCCGCCGCAACAAGGGCCGCATCGAGGGGCTGACGGTGGCGATCTGCGGCGACATCCTGCATTCGCGCGTCGCCCGCTCCAACATCATTCTGTTCAATACGATGGGCGCGCGCGTGCGCGTGGTCGCGCCTTCCACGCTGCTGCCACCGGGCATCGAGCGCTTCGGCGTCGAGGTCGCCCGCGACATGCGCGCGGGATTGAATGGCGCAGATATCGTGATGATGCTGCGCTTGCAGCGCGAGCGCATGAACGGCTCCTACGTTCCGTCGGTGTCGGAATATTTCCACTATTTCGGCCTCGACGAGAAGAAGCTCTCCTACGCCAAGCCCGACGCCATGGTCATGCATCCGGGACCCATGAACCGCGGCGTCGAGATCGACTCCATCGTCGCCGACGGCAGTCAGTCGCTGATCCGCGAACAGGTGGAGATGGGCGTCGCCGTGCGCATGGCGGTGCTGGAAGCGTTGTCGCGTAACCTGCCCAACGCATGACCATGATATTGTCCGACCGTCGCCCGATCCTGCTCGCCAACGCCCGGATCGTCGATCCGTCGCGCGATCTCGATTTTTCCGGCGACCTGTTGATCGCCGACGGCGTCATTCGCGAGGCCAAGAAGGGCATCGGTGCCGGCGGCGTTCCGGAAGGCACCGAGGTGATCGACTGCCGCGGCAAGCTGATCGCACCCGGCCTGATCGATATGCGCGCCTTCATCGGTGAGCCGGGCGCGGCCAGCCGCGAGACGCTCGCCACCGCGAGCCAGGCGGCGGCCGCCGGCGGCGTCACCACCATCATCTGCCAGCCCGATACCTCGCCGGCGATCGACAACCCGGCCACCGTGGACTACGTGCTGCGCCGCGCCCGCGACACGGCAATCGTCCACGTGCACCCGATGGCGGCGATCACCAAGGGCCTCGGCGGCCAGGAAATGACCGAGATCGGCCTGTTGAAGGCCGCCGGCGCGGTCGCCTTCACCGACGGCGAGAAGAGCGTGACCAACGCGCAAGTGATGCGACGCGCGCTCACCTATGCCGGCGATTTCGACGCGCTGATCGTGCATCACACGGAGGATCCCGACCTCATCGGCGACGGCGTCATGAATGAGGGCGAGTTCGCCGCGCGGCTCGGCCTGCTCGGCATTCCCAAGGCGGCGGAAACGGTCATGCTCGAGCGCGACATCCGCCTGGTTGCGCTCACCGGCGGGCGCTATCATGCGGCGGCTGTCACCTGCACGGAGTCGCTCGACGTGCTGAAGCGGGCGAAGGAAGCCGGGCATGCCATTACCGCTTCAGCCTCGATCAATCACATAACGCTCAACGAAAACGACATCGGTCCCTACCGCACCTTTCTTAAAGTGGCGCCGCCGCTGCGCGGCGAAGACGATCGCAAGCAGCTGGTGGCGGCGCTGGCAGACGGCCTCATTGACGTGGTGATGTCGGACCACAATCCGCAGGACGTGGAGACCAAGCGCTTGCCCTTTGCCGAAGCCGCCCCGGGTGCCATCGGCCTGGAAACCATGCTCAGTGCCGGGCTGCGCCTCGTCCATTCCGGCGAGCTTGCGTTGATGACGCTGCTGCGCGCGATGTCGACGCGGCCAGCCGAACTGCTCGGCCTTCCCGGCGGATCGTTGCGTCCGGGCGCGCCGGCCGACGTCATCGTGCTCGATGCCGACATGCCCTGGGTGCTTGATCCCGACGAACTCAAGTCCAAGTGCAAGAACACACCGTTTGACGAGGCACGGTTGACCGGCCGTGTGGTGCGCACCATCGTCGCCGGCCGCACCGTCTACGAATACGTATGACGACGGCGCTCGCCTTCGTGTTCGGGTACCTGCTCGGCTCGATCCCGTTCGGGCTCATCCTCACCCGTCTCGCCGGCGGGCCCGACCTGCGCGCGACCGGCTCCGGCAATATCGGCGCCACCAACGTGCTGCGGACCGGTAACAAGACGCTCGCCGCCGCCACGCTGCTGGGTGATGCGCTGAAGGGCACCGTCGCCGTCCTCGCCGCCGCCCACTTTGCCGGACACGACGCCGCGCTCGTGGCCGGGCTTGCCGCCTTCCTTGGTCATCTTTTCCCGGTGTGGCTCAAGTTCGGAGGCGGCAAGGGTGTCGCCACCTATATCGGACTGCTGCTCGGGCTCTACTGGCCGGGCGCGCTGATCTTTTGCTTTATCTGGGTCGTGGTGGCGGCCGCCAGCCGTTATTCCTCGCTGGCCGCGCTTGTCGCTAGCGCCGTGACGCCGCCGGTGATGTGGTTCTCAGGCGTCCACAGCACTGCCCTGCTGTTTCTGATGCTGACCACGCTGTTGTGGATCAGGCACCGCGCCAATATCCGACGACTGCTTGCCGGCAGCGAGGGCAAGATCGGCGCCAAGTCAGCAGCAACGCCGCAGACCTGACTTCTGGTTGTGGCCTGCTATTTCAGGTTGTGTCGCGGCGGCCCTTGGGCAATGCTTGCGGCATGCGGGCCGGGAGCGATCACGCAGGCAACGGCATCAGACTGAGCGACGAGCAGCGGTTTGACTGGCTGCGGCTGATCCGCAGCGACCATGTCGGGCCGCACACCTTCCACGCATTGGTCAGGCATTACGGCAGCGCGCGCTCGGCGCTTAACGCGCTGCCCGGGCTGGCCCGCCGTGGCGGCGCCCCGGGGCCGGCGCGCATCTGCCCGGTCGAGGCCGCCGCGGCCGAGATGACGGCAGCGCGCGCGCAAGGAATCGATTTCATCGCGCTCGGCGAGCCGGCCTATCCGCAGCGCCTGCAAATGATCGCCGACCCGCCGCCGCTCCTGGCGGTACGCGGCAGGCTCGACGTACTGGCGCGGCCGCTGATCGCCATTGTCGGCTCGCGCAACGCTTCGGCCGCCGGCATCAAATTCGCCGAGCGGCTTGCCGGTGACCTCTGCGTGGCGGGTCTTGCCATCGTCTCCGGGCTCGCGCGCGGGATCGATGCCGCTGCGCACCGCGCCAGCCTCGCAACCGGCACGGTCGCCGTGCTGGCAGGCGGCCACGAGCGCATCTATCCGCCCGAGCATGTTGATCTCGCAAAGGCGATCATGGCCGAAGGTGCCACTGTTTCAGAAATGCCGCTGACCTGGGAACCGCGCGCGCACGATTTTCCCCGCCGCAACCGGCTGATCTCTGGCCTCTCCGTCGGCGTCATCATCATCGAAGCTGCGCGCCGTTCAGGTTCGCTGATCACCGCGCGGCTTGCCGGCGAGCAGGGCCGCGAGGTTTTCGCCGTGCCCGGTTCGCCGCTCGACCCGCGCAGCGAAGGCGCCAATGGCCTTCTCAAGCAGGGCGCCACCCTGGTCACCGAGGCGTCGGATGTCATTGCCATGCTGGCGCCGATCCTCGGCCGCGCCCTCGAACTGCCGGCACGCGAGCCGGAACCAGCGAGCCCGCTCACGGCCGAACCCGGCGACGAAGAGCGCGCCCGCATTATCGCGCTGCTCGGACCCGCACCGGCTGCGGTTGACGACCTGGTGCGGCTGTCGCAGACGACCCCGGCCGTCGTGCGCACGGTGCTGCTGGAACTTGAAATCGCGGGCCGCATCGAGCGCCACGGCGGCGGCCAAATTTCGCTGATATAAAGCGGCTTCCGAGTCGAAATGCAGGAACCCGCCGCATGATGGTCCGTTCCCTCGCCTGTCTCATTTGTCTTGCGACCGTGCTCGGCTGCTTGCCGGCGCGCGCGCAGCACCAGTCCTTCACCGCCTTCGTCAAGGAACTGTGGCCGGACGCCAAGGCGAAAGGCATCACGCGGACCACGTTCGATCGCGCCATGCGCGGCGTGAAGCCTGATCCGCGCGTGATCGCGGCAACCAAGCGCCAGCCGGAATATGGCAAGCCGTTCGGCGACTACGTCAATGCGCTTGCCTCGAAGTCGCGCATCACGCTCGGCAAGCGCAAGGCGCGCGAGTGGAAGAAGACCTTCGACGTCGTTGAAGAGAAGTTCCAGGTGGAACGCGCGGTTCTGCTGGCCCTCTGGGGCGTGGAGAGCGGCTACGGCGCGGCCAAGGGCCGCTGGGACGTGTTCCGCTCGCTGGCGACGCTCGGCTATGTGCGCTTCCGCCATCCCTATTTCCGCAACGAATTGCTGGTCGTCATGCGCGTCATGCAGGACAACAACCTGCCACGCAGCAAGATGGTGAGCTCCTGGGCGGGCGCCATGGGCCAGACCCAGTTCATGCCGACGAACTTCGTCGATTACGCCATCGATTTCTCCGGCGACGGCAAGCCCGACATCTGGAGCAACGTGCCCGACGTGCTCGGCTCCACCGGCAATTATCTGCACAAGTACGGCTGGCGATACGGCGAGACCTGGGGCTTCGAGGTTTCGGTACCGAAAGACTTCGACTTCATGAAGAGCCGCGCCGGCTTCGATGAATGGACCAGGCTCGGCGTCAAGCCGATCGACGGCAAGAAATACCCGCGCGAGGGCCAGGGAATCCTGTTCTTTCCGACCGGCGCCAAGGGCCCGGCATTCGTGGCAATGCCCAACTACGAGGTGCTCAAGGAGTACAACAACTCGGATGCCTATGCGGTTGCGGTCGGCCATCTGGCCGACCGCATCGCCGGCGGACCGCCGATCCAGGCAAAGTGGCCGCCCGACGACAGGCAGCTCTCACGCGACGCGCGCGTGGCCCTGCAGAAGAAATTGTCCTCGCTCGGCTACAAGGTGAACGAGTTTGAAGGTCACATCGATTTCGATCTGCGCGACAATATCCGCG